>Ga0079995_1047233_pt1 | contig 41286 bp, 44 predicted proteins | sample FaiFalFF_MnMetaG_2_FD_69198 | JGI IMG/M metagenome (GOLD analysis project Ga0079995, IMG submission 69198) | Freshwater microbial communities from Yellowstone National Park, Wyoming, USA - Fairy Falls C (FF_Mn_C) (SPADES assembly) (version 4) | ecosystem: Environmental > Aquatic > Freshwater >...
TACCTAGATCCATTTAAGGGGTTCAGGAAGACTAGGAATTTACTGGGGCTGTTTAAACCGATCCGTGGTGGAAGGAAGATCTATAGTGGGCATTTGAGGCGTGCTTTGCAGAGGCTGACGGCTTCAGCAAACAACACCGCATCATTTCAACTTACCGCGAAGAAGGAAAAACAAATGCTCTCGAAGATCTGGAGGATATATAGGCGGGAAGCCCTTGGGAGGCTGGCCATGCCGGCGCAGGGATAAAACCCGGAGGCCGGTATGATGGCACAATTAACGCGCACCCGCTGTCGGGGGCTGCGATAGGAGATTTTACGTCTGGCCCCCTCTAGGGTTTCCCAGATGCTGCACGGATGGTCAGCCAAACCCCTCCCCCCTTCTTTCCCCTTTACACTAAATTACTTAGCTTGTTTAATGTAGTGTTGTGGTGGTTATGGTTGATGAAAACTTAGCGAGGCCGTGTTGAATAAGTAATGGTGGCAACGAGCCCTCGGAGAATCTGCCACATCTATTAATCCTGGTGCGATAAAGGTTAATCACTGGATTGGCGGGGTCAAGAGAGATCGTAAGGAGTGCGTTGAGGTATGCGCGGAGCGTTAAGGCGACTGATGGGGCTGTGGAGCTGGATGACTCTGTATCTTACATGATACGCTTCTCTAACAACGAGATAACGGTCTCTAAGGTATTCCGCGAAACCACCACCTCGGTCTACTTAGCATTCGGCGAGAGGAGGGGCGTTGGATCCATATCGGTCCCAAGCGTGGGGGAGGTGGGGAAGCTGATCAAGGGCCTTGCCTCGACCATCAAGCTAGCTGCCCCCAGCGACATATACGCCCCACTACCGAGAGGGCCATTTAAGTATGAGGCCAAACTCCTCAGGAGGGGTGGTAGGACTCCACCCGAGGCCCTGGTTGAGTGGGTGAGTGAGGCCATCTCCGGGGCTCAGAGCGCGGGCGCGAAGAGGGTTGCCGGATCCTTGATACTTAGGAGGGGCCGGCGGATACTCTACACCACGGGTGGTGTAAGAGCAGAGGCCACCAGCGAGAGGATTGAGCTCTCCGTAAGGGCTTTTCTCGACGGCGAGTCGAGCGGACAGTTCTCCACCGCCACGGCTAGTAGGGAGGAGTTTGCTCCCCGTAAGGTGGGGGAGACAGCGGGCGAGATAGCGAGCATGGCCAGAAACCCGGTTAGTGGTGAGGCGGGAGTCTACGACGCGATACTCGGCCCCATGGTCTTCGCCAACATTCTGGAGGAGGTTGGGGAGGCTGCCTCCGCCTACTCGGTCCTGACTGGGCTATCTTTCCTCACCGACAAGCTGAACGAGCAAGTCTCATCACGTATCCTTACACTAATCGATGACCCAACAATAGAAACCGCTTACGGCTCAGAACCCTTCGACGATGAGGGACTCCCAACCAGGCGTAAAGCAATTATAGAGTCGGGCATCCTCAAGACCTATCTTCACAACAGCGCCACGGCCAAAAAGTTTAACGTCGAGAGCACTGCGAACGCCGGGTGGATAAACCCCGCACCGTTCAACCTAGTCGTCGAGGGCGGGTCTGCAACGCTGAACAGCCTACTCTCGAGGGTTGATAGGGGGATCCTCGTCACGAACGACTGGTATCTGAGGTACAGAAACATCAGGACGGGCGACTTCTCCACGCTGCCGCGTGACGGCCTCTTCCTCGTGAAGAACGGCAGCATCGAGGCGGCCCTCAAAGACCTGAGAATCAGCGACAACATATTGAGGATGCTGGCGAACCTGGAGGACATGACGGCGGATAAATACTGGATAAAGTGGTGGGAGGTAGAGACCCCGGTTAAGGCCCCCTACGCCCTCATCAGGAGCGTGAACTTCACCAAGTCAACGTTTTAGAGCTTGTAGCCGATCCTCCGCAGGAAATCCCGCCTCTCCCTTATGTTCTGCTCCGTCTCTATGCCCCTCGGCTTGTAGCCGTCTATGACCGCAACTATTCCGCGCCCCTGGTCTGTCTCGGCGACAACGACTTGGAGCGGGTTCGCGGTGGCGCAGAGTATCGTGCAGACCTCGGGGACCTCCTTCAGCCTCCCCAGTACGTTAATCGGGTAGAGGTTGCGTAAAAATAGTAAGAAGGTGTGGCCGCACCCTATCTTCAGGAGGGTTTCGGCCGCAAGCTTCCTCAGTTCCTCGTCCGTGCCCTCGTGTCTTATCAGGCAGGGCCCGCTCGCCTCGCTGAAGGCCAAGCCAAACTTGGCCCCCGGCGCAGAGTTTACCACCGCCTCATATATGTCCTCCACACTCTTGATAAAATGTGTGATCCCTAAAACCGCGTTACAGCCCTCAGGTATCTCTATCCTCACTACCTCGAGTTTAACGCTCATGACCCACCCTCCTACTCCACCGGTACCCCGTAGGCGGGGTCAACCTTGACCCTGTTAAACTCTTCTATGATCCGCCTAGTTATTGGGCCCGGCACCTTCTCCCCCATCTTGACCCCGCTTATGGATGCTATGGGCACTATTTCGGCGCCAGTTCCCGTGAGGAAGGCTTCCTCGCACGTTAGGAGCTCGACAGGTGTGATGTCTCTCTCCTTGACAGGTATCTGGAGGCGTTGGGCTATCTCTATGACCGTGCTTCTGGTGATGCCGGGTAGGATGCCGGCTGTAATTGGGGGGGTGGCCAGCTCTCCCGACTTAGCGATGAAGATGTTCGCGGCTGTGGCCTCAGAGACGAATCCCCGCGAGTCCAGCATTACCGCGTCGTCAGCGCCAGCAGCGATGGCCTCCAGCTTAGCCATGATGCTGTTGAGGTAGTTGAGGCTTTTCACCTCATGGGAGGTGGCATAGACGGGGTCGCGCCTAGTAGAGCTTATGATGAGCTTGACCCCCTGCTCCAGACTCTTAGAGCCTAGGATGGGCTCAAGCTGCTCCGCTATCACGATGATAGAGGGTCTACTGCATCTTCGGGGATCGAGGCCTAAGTCCCCAACCCCTCTAGTAACCACAAGCCTTACGTAGGCGTCCTTGAAGCCATTCACCTTAATAGTCTTCACAACTATGTCCATCATCTCGCCCATACTCACCGGTATCTCCAGCCTTATCGCCTTGGCAGACCTGTAGAGCCTCTCCACATGCTCCCTCAGCTTGAAGACAACCCCGTTATAGCACCTGATGCCCTCAAAGACGCCATCACCATACAGGAATCCGTGATCCAGCACCGAAACCTTAGCAGAGGACTTAGAGTAGAATTCTCCATCGATGTAGACTAGCGGTTCGGGCATAACGAAAAAAAGGGATTGCAGTGATATATGTCTTTGAAGCCGGGGCTGAGCCTAGCGATGTACGGCTTCCGGGAGGACGTTGCCCCTACTCCGGCGCTCCTCCACCAGCCGCCTCCGAGCCATCAAGAAGTAGCGCGACTCTCTTCTGACAAGCCTCTCATAGAACGTCGTCAACGACTTTACGCCATCCCAGTCAAGGGATGTGAGGATCGGAATGATCTTAACATAGGTTCTGGACCTGAAGACGCGCTCGGTCTCTAGGCGCCTCTTACACCCCTCTAGCTCATTCATAAGCTCAGCTCTAAGGCCAGACAAATCGGTGGGGGCTATTGGCGCAGCTACCTGCCGCTCGGCCTTCCGAAAAAAGAATACGGGGTCGAAGGGGAGGGAGTCGACCTGTAAGGCGTGGAACGTCGTGGTATATGCTCTGAGGTATGGTTGGAGCGAGGTGCCGAGGTATGTGAAGCCGGCGGATGTTACGGCGCTTAGGAAGGCTCCCACGACCCTCATGTCCTTGCTATTGAACGTCGAGATGAGCAGCCCATCCGGCTTCAGGACGCGATAACACTCCCTGAAAACCTCCTCGAGGCCCCTCTTATAATCGTCCAGCGTCACACCCCTCGTATTGTTTATGACGATCTCCGAATTTTTGGGCGCGAGCTCTCCGAAAAGCCAGAGAAAGTAGTCCGCCAGCTCGGCGTAGTTTACGTTAGCACCGTATGGCGGGTCAGTAATAACGTGGTCTACGCACGACTCGGGAAGCGGGAGATGCCGCGAGTCGGCCTGAAGTAGTAGGTAGCTTCCCCTACCCGCGAGGAAGTCTTCGACCGATTCAGCCCTGACCGCGTAAAGACCTATGTGTTTGTTTGACCACTCTTTGCCCCGGGCCACCGACTCAACCCTTCTTAGGAATTGTCTCCAAACATTGACCTCGAGGGGGTGGGGATATATCCAGTAGGCATGCATGGCCCATCCCTCCAACACTTCGCCCCGTCTATGACTCATCAGGCTGGCCCACTTTAGGGTGCTGCTGAGGGTGAGGAGCAGGAAGGATCTTATCTCCTCAGGCTCCTCGAGAGTTTCTATGGCCCGCTTAAGCGCGAGTATCAGGTAGAGGTTCCTGCCCGTGAAGAGCTCGTCGAAGTATTTTATCCCGCGTCTCAGTAGGGGGGCTGTCTTCTCTCCATACGGAATCTCGACCCTCCTTAAGCCCATCTCCATCAAATCTTGGAGAGTCATCTCCGGAAGCTTCTCCTCGAGCCTCTCCACCCTCCTGCGATTGCATTTACTGCAGTGATGCGAGGCGAGGGGCTTATCCCATCCATGCTCTATCCAGTCCGCCACCGACGTGGCCCCACAGCCGCACCGCACGAGGAAGAGCTGCCTCTCAAGAGGCTCGATCAGGGCCTTAAGCCTCTCAACAGCCCTCCTGAGCCGATTGATGTCGACTGGCAGAACCTCGTGAAGCATTATCTTCACAGCTAGCGGGTTCAGATCGACCGCGATCACTCTCCTCCTAGCTACAAGGCCCTCGACAAGGACTACACCACCACCCGCGAAGGGGTCGAGTATTGTCTCGCCCGGCTTGGTGAAGCTCTCAATAAGCCTCCTGAAGACCGGCCACGGCCTCCTTGCCCAGTACTTATGCATAGTGTAGACAGGCGTGTGGACTGAGGACTCCACTATTCCAAGGGCCTTAATTCTCTCCAAAATTTGGTCCTGAGCCGTCATCCCCCAGCTACGAAGCATGCACTAACACGTGCGGAGGGCGTGAGCTGTAGAGGCAGTTAACGGCCCCACGCCTGCACTATCACTCCCGTAACAGGCTGAGTCACGACTCCTGCAGCCACTATGAGGGTTGCCAGCACGGCCATGGGGAGAGCCATAGAGATGGGTGCCTCGTGGATGTCTTGTCTCGGCTCGCCCCTTGCGAAGACGTACATGAATGCTTTAAGGTAGTATCCAAGGGTTAGGGCGGTGCCTAGTGTGGCTATGATCGTTTGGAGAATTAGGCCTGACTGGTAGCCTCCCGAGAAGATGAGCCACTCGCTGAAGAACCCCGCCAAGGGTGGTGTACCCGCTATCGAGAGACCCCCGATTAGGAAGACCGAGGCCGTGAACCACATAGGCCGCATAAGCCCGCCAAGCTTGTTGATATCCCTCTCACCGGTCGAGTGCATGATGGCGCCCGCCGCCATGAAGAGGAGAGACTTCGCCAAGCCGTGGGTGAAGACATGCAGCATCCCCCCGATAAAGCCGAGGTTTGAGAATGCCGTAAGTCCGAAGACCATGTATCCCACTTGGCTAACGGAGCTGTAGGCTAGGATCCTCTTGATGTCGTTCTGTACTAGAGCCATCAACCCGCCCCAAAAAATCGTCGCAAGCGAGAGCGGTATAACGATCGACGAGGCCTGCTGGAACGCGGAGGGCATCATTAGCCAGATTATCCTGGCATACGCGTAGACGCCGGTCTTTATCATGACGCCGCTTAGAAGGACGCTGATGGGTGTTGGAGCCTCCGCGTGAGCGTCTGGAAGCCACGTGTGTAGTGGGAAGAGGGCCATCTTGACCGCCGCTCCTATGAAGATCAGCGTTGCGAGTGGGAGAAGTGTCGGTGAGCCTCCCCCCAGAAGTGTCTGTAGAGCGTCAAGCTCGACACTCCCATAGAGGGCGTTAAGCCAGACAATACCTGCCAGCAACGAGATAGCTCCAACATGTGTCATCGCGAAATACTTGAATCCTATGACTCGGGCGTTACCGGTTCCCCAGTAGGCTATGAGGAAGTAGCTTGGTATAAGCATCAGTTCCCAGAATATGTAGAATAGGAAGAGGTTTGTCGAGAGTACAACACCTATCATCCCGGCCACAAATAGCATGGTTAGGGCGTAATACGAGCCTAACCCCCTCTCACCCTCCATGTACCTCCATGAGTAGACACAGGCTAGGAAGCCTACCACGCTTATGAGCAGGTAAAACGGGTAACTCAGCTGGTCAAGCCTCAGGACAAAGCTCAGGCCAAGCTCCGGTATCCAGCTGAACCTCTCTTCGACTACTCCCCCACCTTGGATCGGCTGGAATAGAAGTATGCTGAAGATCGTGGGGAAGAATAGCGTGGTGGTCGCGAAGAGCCCTGCGGCCTTAGGGTGGAGCACCCTGCCGAAGATCCCCGCGAGGGGGGAGAAGGCGAGGGGAAGGGCGACAGAGAGCAGGAGAGGGTTCAGCGCCTCTATCAGCATACTCACCCAGCCCTTCGGACCCGGCACAATTTTAGTTTTGAACCCGTCTGGGCGTGTCCAACTCTTATTTGCTATTTATAAGCTTTAAAGCTGCATTTATAAGTAATCTTAGGAAGGGTTTACGAATTGTTGGACACACCAGGAGAAGCTAAGTTAAATAAACAAGCTTTTAGCATAGAATTCGCCTTCAAGCTCATGCTTCTGGCCTCGGGTACCCATATAGTGTTGTCTGTCCTTTTCCCATGATTATTGCCTCGTTTCTCCATAAGTCTAGCTGTATGGGGGATGTTGCCGTGTTTTATGTAGATGCTTTAGTTTAGGCCTCTCCTTCATTACTACTTCCTATCTCCTTTTCTAAGCCTCTAAAGCCCTTTAGTGCTTGATAGTGTGTTGTATAGTATATTTTTCCCTGGTAGTATTTAGTCCCTTGAAGAGTTATGTCCTTGGATGGTGGTCCGTTATTTTCAGTCTGGTGTCTGAATGTTTATGCAACGTTTCTAGCGTCGTTTTGTATAGTGCTTTGATGAAGGCGGGACCGACACACCTGGCCGCAGAGGGCCGTGGCGGGTGTGCGTTCCGTCTGATGTGGGATGGTCCCCGAGGGGAGCAGGGATGCTTCCTGCGCCTGCTGGCGCCGCCGGGGAGTGTCCTCCCCGCCCGTATCCCCCTGAAAAGAATTGCTCCCGGGTCGGGGCTGGGAGATTTGGGGGTGGATGGGGGAGGAGGGGTGGCAGACGGGCTAAGGCCGCTCCTGCCCTAGAAGCACCAGACTATAGACTGTTGTGACGAGGCCCCTAGGCGGCCTTGTGGAGATGGGGAGGATGATTCTGGCCTATAGGTCTCTATCGAAGACTCATTAACAATTACTCAACAAGTATAAGGCTTTGTCTGAGGCTGAGAGGGAGGTTCTGAGGCTAGTAATAAAGTCCTTGGAGGTGCAGATGGAGGAGGTGGCTAGGATGATTGCTGAGGAGGCTGGTAAGAGGTATCAGGCCTACAATAGGCTAGTTGGTGAGATGGGTATTCGTGGGTACGTTGGTGCTATGGAGGCTTTGGCCGAGCTGATAGCGTACCTAGATCCATCCAGGGGGTTTCAGGAAGACTAGGAATTTACTGGGGCTGTTTAAACCGATTCGCGGTAGAAGGAAGATCTATAGTGGGCATTTGAGGCGTGCTTTGCAAAGGCTGACGGCTTCAGCAAACAACATCGCATTATTTCAACTGACCGCGAGGATGGAGAAGGGGGTGTTATCGAGAGTCTGGAAGATGTATAGGCAGGAAGCCCTTGGGAGGCTGGCCATACCGGCGCAGGGATAAAACCCGGAGGCCGGTATGATGGGCGTTATAACGCGCACCCCATTGTCGGGTGCTGCGATAAGATATTTTACGTCCGGCCTCCTATAGGGTTTCCTAGATGCTATACGGATGGCCAGCTAAACCCCTCCCCCTTCTATCCTTTCTTAATCTGTGCAATTTATACGCTACTAGTTTGGCTACATAGCAGAGATGTCTAGACGGGTGCTCGCCCTTCTCTCGGCTGTCCTCCACTTTAGGGTCATGAAGGACCTCAAGATCCTCTAACGCGGCGTCCCGAGCTTGGACTGGTTATATCTTGAGAACGCGTAGACCTTCTGGCTACACTATTTCGGGGAAAACCTCGCTGACTAACCGTTGATAGGCCTCGTCCAGGCTTCCCACCCTCAAGATGAAGCGGTTAAACCTCAGCAGGCGGTTCCAGGGCTGGTCTCGCAGGAGGACGTACCGCGCGGTCTCGGCGATGCTGAGCGCCTCTACCGGAGAGTCGTCTATGAATACGTCGTGGTTCAGACTACTCTTACGCGATACACCAAGGATGAGGGAAGAGTATCGGATTTTGTGACGCTTCAGCCAGCTCTTAACGTATGGGAGGTGCCTCGGGGTCCTGCCGCTAACTATGTCTACACGGCCCAGAGCGGAGAGCCTAGCCACCTTCCCGCCAATATCGTCCTCAAGGGGAGCGAGATCCCTCCACCCGCGCCAGACCTCGTCGAACACTGCGTTAAACTCTTCGCGGCTTATCCCCAAGCCTTTCCAGAAGTCCCACTCATGGATATCCTCAACCGTGATCTGCCTGTAAGGGTGCCTAGTGTTCCAGATCCTGACCCAACTACCCATAGAGTCTGATAACACTCCGTCGAGATCCATAGCTATCTTTATGCCCATTCAGCCCGCTCTCTGATCCGCGAATTCCTACCCCACAGATATAAAGGTGAGGGGGCCGGTGCCGACCGCCCAGCGGCTCAAAGACGCGCCTCTCTAGAATCCCGGCGATGAATACATACCCATATATTTCGGATCCGCCTGCGTAGCCCGTTGGGTGCGGATAGGCTTTACCCATGTCGAGGGGTGTTGTTCGTGAGGAGAACTGGCACGCTAAGAGCGTTTCTGAGACTTTAGCACTTCTCTCCTCCGACCCCGCGAGGGGTCTGCCGAGTGAGGAGGCGCGCCGGCGCAGAGAGATTTTTGGGCCGAACAGAGTGCTCATTGAGCGGGGCGTCTCTCCCCTCAAGATATTTGCTCGACAGTTCCGTAACCTCATGATAATCATTCTTCTGATAGCGACAGCTATCTCCGCGGCTCTCGGGGAGATAATCGACGCAATAGTGATCTTCGTTATCGTGCTTATGGCCTCTGCCCTGGGTTTCTGGCAGGAGTTTCGCTCCGAGAGGATTGTGGAGGCACTGAAGAAGTTCATGACGCCTAGTTGCAGCGTGTTGAGGGATGGGGTTGTCGTTAGGATTAGCTCGGAGGAGGTTGTGCCAGGAGATGTTCTGGTTCTCGAGGCCGGCGACAAGGTCGTAGCAGACGCTCGTGTCATAGAGTCCTTCGGCCTCCAGACATACGAGGCGGCCCTAACGGGAGAGTCGACCCCCATAGCCAAGACGGTCAACCCGCTTCCACCCAGCACTGACCTAGCCGACAGGACCAACATGGTCTACTCTGGGACAGTAGTTTCTAGCGGGAAGGGGAAGGCGGTGGTTGTGGCGACGGGCATGTCCACAGTGTTTGGGGGTATTGCGAGGGAGGTGGCTGAGATCAGGGAGGAGAGGGCGCCCCTTGTCGAGAGAATGGATGAGGTGGCCAAGACACTTGGCAAAGTGATCCTGCTGATCATAGCGGTCGTAACGGTTGTGGAGGTGTTGGAGACGGTGGCTCTCGGGAGCCCGCTCGCCCAAGAGACTCTGATCAGGATCTTCATGTTCGCACTGGCCCTTGCCGTAGCGGCTGTCCCCGAGGCCCTGCCAGCGATCGTGACAAGCACCCTCGCGGTCGGTATGTTGATAATTGCGAGGCGGAACGCTGTTGTGAGAAGGATGGCCGCCGTCGAGACGCTCGGCTCGACCCAGGTCATTTGTACAGATAAGACTGGTACTGTAACGCGTGGTGAGATGGTGGTGAGGAGTATGTATGTTGCTGGGGTGTATTGCGATGTCTCTGATGATGGGTCGATTAGGCCTCTCCAGAGAGAGGAGCTAGGGACGCTAAAGGGTGCATGGGTCCAAGACGCTATAAGGGTGCTTCTAAGGTCGGCGATCCTCTGCTCCGACGCAAGCGTGAGGCTGGAGGACGGAAAATACGTGATCTACGGAGACCCAACGGAGGGCGCCATCATGGTTCTTGCAGAGCAGAACGGCTTAAGGACCGATGAGGTTCGAGGTTCTACGAGAAGGATAGGGGAGATACCTTTCAGCTCGGAGCGAAAGCGCATGACTACAATAGTGGAGGCCGGGAGGGGTTTAGAGGCCCACATGAAGGGCGCCCCAGAGATCGTAATACCGCTCTGCGAAAGCATGCTCTATGGAGGCGATCTCGTAGAGTTAAGCGAGGAGAGAAGAACTATGATTCTGAGACTGGGCGAGGAGATGGCCTCCCAGGGCCTTAGAGTGCTCGCCGTCGCAACCCGCCGGCTTGACGCCACGCTAGGAGCATACTCCGAGGAGGGTGTGGAGAAGGGGTTTACGCTCCTCGGGCTCGTAGGTATGGTAGACCCGCCAAGGCCCGAGATCGCCGGCTCTGTTAGCCTGTGCAGGGCGGCAGGCATCAGGCCAGTGATGGTTACTGGAGACCACGCATCCACGGCGGTGGCCGTTGCCCGAGAAGTCGGGATATACTCGGAGGGAGACATAGTGATGCGTGGTTCAGAGCTTGACCACATCAGCGACGACGAGCTAGCGGAGAAGGTAGAAAAGATATCAGTCTACGCCCGCGTCGCCCCTAGTCATAAACTTCGGATAATAGAGGCCTGGAAGAGGAGGGGGAAGGTCGTCGCGATGACCGGCGATGGTGTGAACGATGCCCCCGCGCTGAAGAAGGCCGACATAGGGATAGCGATGGGGATAAAGGGGACAGAGGTGGCTAAGGAGGCATCCGACATCATACTGCTAGACGACAACTTCGCGACCATCGTGAGGGCGGTCGAGCTTGGGAGATGGATCTACGACAATATCAAGAAGTACCTATCATACTTACTCCAGGCAAACCTCGTCGAGATAGCGGTCACAGCAATAAGCTCTCTCATGATTCTCCCCCTCCTAGGATTTAAGGGTGAAGAGCTCCTGCCCCTTCTCCCCGTACAGATACTCTACATTAATCTCGCGACAGACGGTCTTCCGGCGATCGCTCTCGGCCTGAGTCCACCTGACCCGGACCTCATGAGGAGGCCCCCGAGGCCGCGCAGGGAGACAGTTTTTACGCGCGAGGTGAAGGAGTTCATAGTTAGGGCGCTCATAGTCGAGACCCCGGTCCTTCTCGCGGGATTCTTAGACGCCCTGCCTCTAGGGATCGAGGTTGCTAGGAGTAGACTCTTCCTCATGTTTATCGTTATAGAGCTTGTGATAGCTCTTAACTGCAGGTCCCTGATTCACTCAATCTTTAAGACGCGGCCCCACAGACTCCTCGTGCTGACGATTATCTGGGAGATATTCCTGATATCACTGCTAGCTTCAATACCCATTACCAAGGAGGCTCTCCACATAGTTCCGCCGTCTCAGTCAGACCTAGCGTGGATTATAGGGGGAGGCCTCGTAACCTTTACAAGCATCGAGCTCCTGAAGAGGATCGAGATAGCCAGGATCTTTGAAAAAATGTACTCAGAAAAAGGCGCGCAACGCTAACCACCACCCACTCCCGGAATTGGATTCTATGTTTCTGGTCTTGGGTATCCGTATAGTGTTGTTTGTCCTTTTCCCCTGAATATTACCTCGTTTCCCCATAGGTCTAGCTGTATTGGTACATTGCCGTGTGTTGGGGCCACTACTCCTTATATGTGGGGCCGGTGGGGTTGGTGGTGACTGATTCGGGGATCGAGGTTGCGGTGGGGAGGGTTCTGAGCATTACTCCTACTCCGGACGGGGTCGTGATTGTGCAGAACGAGTGGGATGGGGGGCTGAGGACATGGATGGTACCCTCCGTCGCGGCGCTTAGATGGCTAATATACGAGGCCACTGTTGGAGAAACGCCGCCGAGAATCTACCACCCACCACCACTTAACTCGATAGTCCTAGAGAGGGAGAGGTTGAGAGGTTCCACATAGTAGCGAGGACATATGAGATAAAGGCACAGAATGAGGGGGTGCAGGGATATTGAAGTTCTATGCGGATGTTCATAGGAGTAAGAGGAACGGCGAGGGCTTCAGGATAACATACTCTACTGACGGAATAACTTTCAGGCATGTAGACAGCTTCAGCGAGGTCCCTGCTGGGCCCGGAGACAAGCTATTCATGGATACACTACCACCCCAACACACGGACGGCTCGATAGAACTTCTGAGAAAGGGAGTGGAGGTCTATTATCTTAGGAGGCTTACGTTGATTGAGAAGATGCGCAGGGAGCATAAGCTGCCGAAGACAGCTAGGGGAGACATAAGGGCATTGATGAAGATAGGAGAGAGGTGGTTCAGGAGGGTTACTGGGGACTTCCTAGTTATGCGGAGGATGATTCTGGCCCACAGGTCTCTATCGAAGACTCATCAACAATTACTCAACAAGTATAAGGCTTTGTCTGAGGCTGAGAGGGAGGTTCTGAGGCTAGTAATAAAGTCTTTGGAGGTGCAGATGGAGGAGGTGGCTAGGATGATTGCTGAGGGGCTGGGAAAAGATATCCGGCCTACAATAGGCTAGTTGATTGGCTGGGTATTCGTGGGAATATTAAGGCTCAAGAGGCTCTGGCCGAGCTTATAGCGTACCTAGATCCATCTAAGGGGTTCAGGAAGACTAGGAATTTACTGGGGCTGTTTAAACCGATTCGCGGTAGAAGGAAGATCTATAGTGGGCATTTGAGGCGTGCTTTGCAGAGGCTGACGGCTTCAACAAACAACACCACAACACATCACCTTAGCGCGAAGATGGAGAAGGAAACCCTCTCAAGAATCTGGAGGATATATAGGCAGGAAGCCCTTGGGAGGCTGGCCATACCGGCGCAGGGATAAAACCCGAGAGGCCGGTATGATGGATGGAAAGATTAACGGCACCCCGGTGTCGGGTGCTGCGATAGCTTATTTAACGTCCGGCCTCCTGTAGGGTTTCCCAGATGCTGCACGGATGGCCAGCCAAACCCCTCCCCCTTCTCTCCTTTCTTAATCTTAGCAATTTATTCTGGGTCGTCTAGCTAAGATCCATTAATATCCTGCTTGGGCCGGATTCTTTGGGAGCTAGGTCGGCGCTTGGGCGGACCTTCGGGTAGGCCGGTGATCGGGAGAGGGACTTGGCTTGACAGGGTGGCATATAGGCTTATCGAGAGGGAGAGGAAGCTTGGGAGAAGCCTAGACCTATTGCGGGTTGAGAGCGGCATCGCAGCGAGCGGCATCCCCCATATAGGAAACCTCTCAGACCCGGCGAGGGCCTACGGTGTCGCACTTGCGTTAAGGGGGCTCGGCCACAACTCCGAGATGATACTTTTCTCGGACGACATGGACGGGCTGCGTAGCATCCCTGCGGGCCTACCCCAAACACTTAAGGATTATCTCTTGATGCCCGTCTCTCGCATACCGGACCCGTTTGGATGCCATGAGAGCTATGCAGACCACATGTTGAGTAAGATGACTGATGTCCTGGATCTGATGGGTATAGAATATAAGCTCTATAGAGCGCGCGATGTATATGGCTCGGGCCTGCTATCTGACACGATAAACGAGGTCCTGCGCAACTCGCAGAGGATAGGCGAGATGATAAAGTCTATGACCGGTCAGGAGAAATTCTTATCCGAACTACTCTACTACCCCGTATGTAAGGGATGTGGGAGAATCTACACGGCACGTGCCGTTGAGTATGATGAGGGGCGCCGCGCGGTACGCTACGTCTGCAAGGGCATAGAGGTGAAGAAGATTATGCATGAAGGCTGCGGCTACGAGGGCTGGTCCTACGTGGGGGATGGAGACGGGAAGCTCCCCTGGAAAGTCGAGTTCGCAGCCAGGTGGAGGCTCCTAGACATAAGGTTCGAGGCGTTCGGGAAGGACCTGATCGATAGCGTCAGGGTTAACGACTGGGTCTCGAGAAATATCCTAGGGTATGAGCCGCCCATGCACGTAAAGTATGAGCACTTTATCGATGTAGGTGGAAAGAAGTTCTCCAAATCCGCGGGCAACGTCTTCAGCCCCCAAGAGTGGCTTAGATACGCTCCGCCTCAGACGCTCCTACTCCTGATCTTCAAAAGGAGTGTCGGGGCGAGAGTCGTCTCCCCCAGACTCATACCCAGACTATACGACGAGCTCGAGCGTCTCGAGGACGTATACTTCGGGCGAGTGAGGGTCGGGGACGAGAGACTAAGAGCGAAGCTGAGGGGCCTGTACGAGTATATTCACCTGCTGCGACCCCCCCAGAAGCCGAGGGCCCACGCCCCCTTCAGGCTACTAGCCGATATCGTGTCAATCGCACCGCAGGATCAGCTCAAGGAATTCACGATTAGGAGGCTTCAAAAGTATGGAATCCCCTATGACGAATATCTCCTCGACAAGGCTGAGAGGGTTCGAAGATATCTTGAAGATTTCGGGGAGCTCTCGCCGGTCGCCGTGGCCGTCGAGCTGTCGGAGGCTGAGAGGCAGGCCATCGAGGAGATCGTAGGGGTCGCCGAGAGTGCCAGAGACGGTGAGGAGGTCCAGTCAGCGATATTTGATGCAGCGCGGAGGAGAGGCATAGACCCCCCAGAGCTTTTCAAGAAGATCTACCTTCTACTCCTAGACAGGCCTCATGGACCGAGGCTGGGCCCCTACCTCTTCGATGTTGGACCCCAGAGGCTCAGGGAGGCGCTCCTACGCCTCTCGTCCCGCAGCCACTCCCAGAACTAGCCACGCCGTGCGCCTAGAGGTCAGGCGGATAGAACGGTCCTACCGAGTCTGATGTTTCTGAGCCTGGCCGCTGGCCCCCCGAACCAGACGGGTAGCGCCTGCATCGGGTCTCCTTTTCCGCAGTAGCCGGCGTAGAACTCTAGCCCCTTCCCCAGAGCATCGATCGATGAGAATAGCCCCCTCGTCGTCAGATCAATGACGGGCTGGAAGACCATCTTCCCGGGCCTGCCATTCTCGATCAGATACGCCTCGACGCCGACATAGCGCTGGTTCCATCTCTTGTCGTCGATGTTCCACTCCATGTAGCTCTTGATGTAGACGCCGCGCTTAACGTCCTCTATCAGCTCTTCGAGGCTATGGTCGCCGGGCCTCATATACGTGTTAGCCATCCTGACTATCGGCTCCCTGTTGTAGTTGCTCGCCCTTGAGGCGCCGTTGCTACCAACCCCGAACTCGGCCCCCGTCTCTCTGTTGTGCAGAAGCTCCTTGATTACCCCGTTCTCGATGAGGACCCGCTCTCTAGCCGCTACCCCCTCATCGTCATATAGATAGTAGCCGAAGGAGCCAGGTATGGTGGGGTCGTCGACGATCGTAACGGCCTCGGACCCGATTCTTGTATTGAGGTGCTCTCTCGTGATGTAGGTCTCGCCGGCCTGCGCCGCTTCACGGCCCAGCATTCTGTCAGCCTCGCCGGGATGCCCCGCCGACTCGTGGCAGACGAGCCCAATTATCTCCGGGCCTAACACGACGTCCATGCTCCCCTCGGGGGGCTCCACGGCTTTCTTCACCGCAGCCGAGACAGCCTCGGTCTCCTCCGTCACGAAGTCGTCTAGCCTCCATCTCTCTACCGCCTCCCACCCCCTCGACTCGCCGAGGTGGAGGTGTCGCTGCAGCGACCTGCCGTTCCCACGTATGTTAAAGATGCACAGTAGCGTCGTGAGGGGTTTATGGAGATAGACATCGGCGCCGTCTGTGTTGACCACGTGCTTCTCGAGGTATGTCAAGTCTAGCTGGAAGAACCTTGCAACTGGCTTCACACCCCTCCTCTCCGACGCCTCGACGATGGATTTATCGGCCTCTTGGAGGAGCCCGACCTTGTCTCCGGTCTCGACCCACTCGTGCTTGACCCTCGGACGGCAGATAACTCTATCCCTACCCATCTTCTCCTCCGACATCTCCACACCCTTCGAAAGTATCCGTGAAGAGGCCTTAGCGAACTCAATGGCCCGCTTCGCCGCCTCCTCAACCCCCCTCCTCGTCAACGTGCTCGTCGAGCCGAAGCCAAGCGCCTTGTTATACAGCACCCTTACCCCCACTCCGCGCGAGACAGAGTGTGCGGATGCGTCAAGGACTCCGTTCCTCACAACATAGAGTTCTCCCCGATGCTCCTCAAAGCGGGCCTCTGCATATTTGGCGCCGAGTCTAGAGGCTACTTTGATGGCATGGCCTAGTAGGTCCTCCACCTGCGCCATTTCCTATCTCTATAGATCTCGCCCTCGCTGCTAATATTTTTAAATTATGTTAAGGATTGTAGAGATTAAGTTGCCTGTTAGTTAATCTGGTCTTGGGTATCCGTATAGTGTTGTTTGTCCTTTTCCCCTGAATATTGCTTCGTTTCCCCAGACGGATAGCTGAGGAGGCCGGAAAAAGATATCCGGCCTATAACATACTTCTTGAGGTGCTGGGGATTAATAGTGATCCGTCGGCATTGGCGTCTCTCGCCGAGATCCTGATCATAACAGAATGGGCTTCGTGGCGGAAGATCAAGAACTACTATGGTATGTGGAAAAGGGATAGGAGGACATACTTCCATAGATCGAGGACGGCTAGACAGGCCCTTGAAAGGCTTACGATACGTCTAAAGGGGCATAAAATAAGAGGCAACGACCTCAAAGAAGTCTTGAAGACCATCTGGTTAACACTAAAGACCCAGAAGGCTGAGCAGACCACTCCAGCCCGTTGGGTCTTTTCTCCGTCAGGCTGGAGCAGAATCAACCCTTCCCCTTTCTTCCCCCTTTCTCATGTTTATATTAGAATTTATCACAAAACTTCTTATCTCAATCCAAGGTGTATTACTATACATTATAAATTTGTGATGGTATGTATGTTGCTTCCAACTTCATAGTCTAACTAATTATCAACTCATTATATAAAGTGTATTAATATATTCACCGTCATACAAATCGCCTTCCTCCATTTCGCTTCTTCCACCAATATTCTCTTTCACCTACTATATCTTCTTCCATCCTGCTTAGCATGTTCTTAACACGTCTCTGTATATCGAGGGCCCTCATGCGGAGCTCCTCGAAGGATGAGAGGGTACTGGAAGAGATGCGGGGGTCTAGAAGGAGGTTCTCTATGGTCTCTATGATCTCGGAGATGTTGCTGTCGACCATCTCGAGCCTAGAGCCCGTTTTTAGCTGGTTCTCGAAGAAGTCTAGGGTGTCCTTGAGCTCCTCGTATATTCGGTGAATCTGCTTCAGCGTCGTCATCCGCGTGAGAGACCTCCATACTTAGGCTATAAGTGTTTCTCGCTAAATCAGAACAGTTTAATAGTCTAACACAGTTTACTTCGTGAAAAGGGGTTGGGGGCGGCAACGATCCAAGAGCTTTACTTCATGCTTTGGGAGCTCGTTAGGATGAGGGGAAGCTTCCACGTGATGCGCGACAAGATATTAAAGGACATCCTCCCGAAGCATCCGGATGTGACCCTAGACGAGCTTTCCCTATATCTCGGAATATCGAGGGGAGAGGCGCTAATACTTCTTCGGAGCCACAGGTTGTGGCACTACGAGGTGGAGGAGGAGGTCGCGTTGTCTGGCGCGTTTAGGCCCATATACCAGGTCTCGGCACTAGGCGGAACCTTCGACGAGATACACGTAGGCCACATAGCGCTCCTCAACACCGCCTTCAGAATCTCAAAAGAGGTGATGATCGGGTTAACAAGCGACGAGTTTGCGGCTACGCTGAGAAAGGAGGGGGATGTCGCTCCCTTCGAGGAGAGGGAGAGAGAGCTTAGGGAGGTTCTGGATAAGTATGGCTGGCTTGACCGGGCGAGGATAATCAAGCTGGACGATTTCTATGGTCCTATCCTGACCGACCAGAGCGTCAAGGCACTTGTCTCAGGACCCCTCGTGCTGGAGCGTGCGGAGCAGGCTGTCCGTCTACGAGAGGCTAAAGGCCTGCCCCCCATCTCTCTGGAGGTTTCCCCCCTGGTCCTTGCTAGTGATGGGGAGCCAGTAAACAGCACTAGGATCAGGCGGGGCGAGATAGATAGGAGTGGGGTGGTTATAGGAGGCCGAGTAAAAGCATGATCGAGAGGCAGAAGATCGCCGCCGTCGCGCATAAGCGTCGGCCGACGCCATAGACTCTGCTCACCACGACCGTTACGTAGGAGTTTACCCACAGCCATGAAGCAATTGTAGCGATTGAGCCGTATATGTTGCGCCCCATATCTTGCTGGGTCCTATATTCGTAGCCGCTGAACTCGATCCTCTCCCAAGATATTTTCTCTATATAGATGTCTCCGAGGCTCTCAATCCTATCGGAAACCCTCGCCGTGACGGATCTCAGCTCGATTGGCTGGAGCTGGTTCGACGCGTTGTATACCATGAGGGGTGACCTAAGCACTATGATGCTGAGAGATATTCTCGATCCATTCGAGGCCAAGTTGCCGACGAGTTCGACGTATTCCAGCTTTACGTCGCGGATCTCGGCGCTCGTTATGACGACCTCTTGGGGTGGCGATGCCGCTAGAAGCGGGAGAAGGAGGGCTGATGCCACGGATATAGCTATGAACGAGTGCATGACGGCGCTGGTGAGGCGCGTTAGACCACTCCCCACCGATCCGCCAAGATACACCGCTATGGAGAATACCCCCCACACTACCAGGAATCCCAGGCTTAGGTAGAGGATTGAGACGAAGACAGCCTCTCCGGGCTCAGTTATGGACGGCCTGGGGAGCTGGACGCCCTCGGTCGCGTACCCTATCCTCAGCTTCTCCACAGCGAAGTATGTCGTGGAGGCGGCGTAGACGGCGGCGGCTAGGAGGAGGATGAGAAGGCCTCTTCGGATACGGGCCCCACCCTCCATCGCCCTCGCCAGCGCCCTCGGGTCGAAGATCTCCGCCAGAAGACCCATAGATACGCTAAAAGTGTGGGGCGCCCTATTTTTGGTTATGTCTGGGGCCCGCGCGGCGGGCGAGATAGTAGGCGCACAGGTCGCGCAGCACGCATCTCGTACATTGTGGAGACTTAGCCTTGCAGGTCCGCCGGCCATGCGTGATTAGGAGAAGGTGAGCCTCGTGGCGAGACCCCTCCCTGAAGGTCCTCACGAGTAGGTCGTGAGCCTCCTCGTAGCCCATCCCCGCCTTTATCAGGCCCAGCCTCGAAGACACGCGATACACGTGGGTGTCTATCGGAAGCCTCTCCATTATCCCGAAAACCGTGAGTAGGATGTCTGCCGTCTTATCACCTACACCGGGAAGCGACTTCAGCCTCTCCCTAACCAAGTGGGGGTCGCCTCGAAGAATCTCCTCGAAATCACCACCATTCATCTCGACGATCATTTTTGATAATCTCCAGAGATGACGGGCTTTGACCCTGTATATCCCCGCAGGCTTGATGGCCCTGCTTATCAGCCTCACCCCCGCCTTATAGAGAGAGGTCGGCGTGACAGGGATGGTGGATGCGAGGTTGTTGAAGGCCCTCATCGCTGACGTGTCGGTCGTGTTTTGAGAGAGTATAGTCGCCACTAGCACCTCGAAGGGGCTCCCACTCCTAAGATATGCTTGGAGTGAGACGAAGTCGTCGGGGGAGATCTCGTAGACGCCTCTTAGACGCCTGAGTATCTCATCCCCGATGTCGGCCAAGGGCGAGCACCGTGACCCCCAAAGAACTTTGACCGTTGGAAGGACTTAAATTATGCATCACGTAAGGATCGCTAGATGTCGGTGGCCGAGCGCCTAAGGCAGGTCGTTAGGCCGATACTGGTTGCGGCTAGACATGTCCTATTCAAGCCCTACACTTACAAGTACCCCTACGAGGAGGTCCCCACCCTACCGTCCGAGAACTACAAGTTTGACCCGAAGCTCGGGATCGCCTTCCCAGGGTTCAAAGGGAGACACCTCCTCATCCTAGAGAAGTGCACAGGATGCAGCCTCTGCGACATTGCCTGCCAGAACATCGCCGAGGCCATTACGATGGTCTATGCGTTTGATATAGTGGTGGAGGCTGAGGAGCGATATTTTGCAGGGCTTGCGTCGGGGAAGAGCGTCCTCGCAGAGCTTTTAAGCGTGGTTGGGGAGGGGCTTGTCAGACCCTTGGTCTCGCAGCCGCAGGCTAGGGGAGGGTCGCATCCCACCTTGGGTTACGTCACCGACGCTAAGCAGATCTCAAAAGCGGATGGTGTCGTGAAGGTTCAACTTAACGCGGACCCGATCTGGGAGCACAACACCTCCACACTCTACGACAACTATCTAGATGAGGGCTTCAGGACACTCACAGCACGAGGCTGGAGGATAAGGATCACCGAGGATAAGTTCCCCGAGGCCATGTACCTGGAGGCTCAGAAGGGGGACGCGGTCTTCAAGATAGCTGTGTCGAAGCGGGACCTGAAGTATCCCCAGAACAAGAAGTCCTACTTCCCCCAAGTCGACTACGGTAGATGCGTCTTCTGCGGCTTCTGCGTCGATGCCTGCCCCTTCTACGCCCTCGAGATGACGCCGGACATCGAGCTCTCGAGCATATCGCGCCAGGGACTCGTCTACAACCCGATCACGCTTTCCGGGCCGAAAATCTCGACCAACCCGCCATCCACGAACCCCATCGACGCCCTGTATGGTTGGCTGCGCTCTAAGCTGAGCTGAGCACGGGCTAAAAATTTATCAGAGGGCGTCGCTGCGCCTCGATAGGGTGTTCTGATTGGCGGTAAGGCTCGGCATCGTGTTGGCGTCTGAGGAGTATTCTCCGCGGACGCTTGTCGAGCAGGGGGTTGAGGCGGAGAGGATGGGCCTTGACGCGGTCTGGGGATCCGATCATTTCCACCCCTGGTTCGACACAAACGCCCACGGAGTTTTCATATGGTCCACGCTCTCGGCCGTGGGCGTCCTAACCAGCAAGATAGTCCTAGGTACGAGCGTAACCTGCCCCCTCTTCAGGTATCCTCCCCCAATTGTGGCCCAAGCCTTCTCGACCATGCAGAACATGTTTGTCGGCAGGGTCTTTCTAGGCGTCGGCACGGGCGAGGCGCTGAACGAGGTCCCCTGCGGGTTTCCCTGGCCCCCATACAAGGAGAGGATCGAGAGACTTGAGGAGGCGGTATTCCTGATAAGGCTGCTCTGGACAGGTAAGCAGACAAGCTACCAGGGAAAATACTACAGCGTGCAAAAGGCTAGGCTCTATGATCCTCCGCCAATACCAATCCCGATACACATAGCCACGACCGGGGCGCGTGGGGCGCGGCTTGCGGGCCTGCTCGGCGACGCCCTGATGACGCTGCCGACAGACGACAAGACACTCTATACGCAGAAGCTCTTCCCAGCCGTCGATGCGGGTGCTAGGGAGGTCGGGCGCCGCGGTGAGGAGATCGAGAGGTCAATCCTCATCCACGTGGGTTATCACCCCACCGACTACGAGGCGGCGCTAAGATCCCTCCTCCCATGGCGCGGGACCCTCCTCCCAGCTCTCTTCGACCTCAAGGTCTACGACCCCAGGTACATCGAGATGCATGGAAACAGGGTCTCGGAGAAGCTTGTTGAGCAGGTCTTCCTAGTCACCACAGACAGCGAGAGGGTCTTCAAGTATCTCGAGGAATACCTGAGCCTGGGATTCAGACACATCGCCTTCTCCGTCAGCGGCGACGTTATGGGCTTCATAAGGCTGCTGGGAAGAGTGGTGGCGCCCTACATCAGGGAGAGGTATGGGGAGGCCAAGGACCCCTACGCTGGGAGCTACAACAGGGATCACCTGGCAAGGTATATAGAGCTGAAGGGGCTGAAGGTGGCGGTTTAGAGGTGGAGAACCCTTCCCCTCTTAGGGGATACACTAAAAAGATGCATCTGCTCCCTATGCTTGTTGTCGGCGGCCCAGAAGCACGGTGAGCTCAAGGAGGCTTGGAGGATGCTCCGGGAGATAATCGCGAGTCTCAGGAGCTTCCTCGAGACAGATGACTACTCACGTATCGATGAGGCGTATAGGATTTGTGAGGAGCTCTCAGCCAGCCCCGTAAGCTCCGAGCTCAGCGGCCTGAAGGACCTCGCGGCAAATCTAAGCGAGATGAAGAGAAGGCTTGAGGCGAGGAACTACAGCCCCAACACGATAGAGCACGGCCTCCTGGTCCAGCAGGCCGTCTACGCCATCTCACGCGCCAACATCATTGCCACGGGGCTTGAGTTCCTGTCCAAGAGGGCTAGGGGCGGATAATCGGCCCGGCCAGGCTGAAGGAAGCCACCAGAATCAGGTTCACGAGGCCGAGAGGTATCAGGTACCTCCAGCCCAGGTCGAGGACTTTCTCTATCGTTAGGCGCGGGTAGACCCCCCTCAGGAGGGCGACGAAAGTGAAGACGAGGAGGGCCTTGAGGATGACCCAGAAGGGGGCTGATATGGTCTCCGGAACCCCCGGTATTGGCGGGCCGATCCAGCCACCCAGATAGATTATGGCTGCGAGGAAGCAAAAGGCGAGCACCTTCTCAAACATAGCCAGCTGTATCATCAGGAAGTACACCCCCGAGTATTCCGTCTGCCAGCCGAATACTATCTCACCCTCGGCGGTCGGGATGTCGAAAGGAAGCCTCTCAGTCTCGGCCAACATCGTGACCGTGAAGACTATGAATCCCAGCACCTGAGTTACCGCGAACGGGACCGCAAGCTGCGCCTCCACTATCTTCTCCAAGTTAAGGGAGCCGGCCGCTAGGACCACGCCTAGGAGCGCCAGGAACAGGGGTATCTCGTAGGCGAAGAGCTGGAGCGCCATCCTCGACATGCCTATGAACGGATACTTGCTCCTCGAGGCGTATCCCGCAAGGACTATCGGGACAGGAGTTAGTGCAGCGACCAAGAAGAACAGCAGTAGGCCGATGTCTGAGGGGAAGATGATCCACCCGGCCCCGAAGGGGAGAAAAGCGTATAGCAGGAGGGAAAGGACGAGGGCGAGGCAGGGCATCAGGACGAAGAGCGGCCTGTTCACGCCCTCCGGGATTATCCTCTCCTTCGAGAGGAACTTGACCGCGTCGGCCACGAGCTGTAGCAACCCGGAGACCCGACCGACATGCAGCGGCCCAATCCTGAGGGAGACTCTCGCGAAGAGCTTTCGCTCAAACCACACGGCGAACAGGCCTACCAGGGTGCTGAAGAGTGCTCCGGGGAATATTGCAGCCTTGATGAAGGGCTCGCTGTAGAGGAAGCGAACGATCTCCTGTAACTGGGGTGGGAGCTGGTTGAAGAACTGTAAAAACATCTGGACAGGGTCGATCATCCCGTCCGACCTCTCTCCAGCCTCTGCTTGAGGGAGGGAAGCAGGCTCGACGCATAGATCGATGCAAACGTCAGGACGATCAGGATTATCAGGCCTCTCAAGATGTTTTGACTCGCGCTGATCATGTCTAGGACTACTATGAAGGCGATCACGGCTATCACCGCGTAGGCCACGTAGATGATTATGTAGGGAAAGTACTCGATGGGGAAGGGCGCGGCACGGGTGGGTATGGGGGCTTGGCCTGACTCGAACGGCATTAGCTTGACCCTCAGCTTCTTTCTCGGGGCGGGCGCGAGGAGGAGCGAGACTACATAGAATATGGGTGGAGCCACTACTGTCAGCACAGCGTATAGGAAGAGCGTCCAGAGCGCAGCCTCAGACCCAGCCGCCAACAACACATCGTCCCTAAAGCCTCGATTTATACACTACCTACACAATCAGAGATTAAGTTGCCTGTTAGTTAGTCTTGTCTTGGGTATCCGTATAGTGTTGTTTGTCCTTTTCTCCTGAATATTACTTCGTTGCCCATAGGTCTAGCTGTATTGGTATGTTTCCGTGTTCTATGGTTTAACAGCATACCGTGCTGTGAAGAGGGATGGCATAAGCTTAATCGCATGGCTCTGGGACATCTAGACCGATACTCGCCCTGATCTCAACTATTCTTCGCTTCAGATACTCTATCTCCGCCCTATCGGGCACCCGCTCGTCTATGCCCGTTGACCCGGACAAGACCCGCCTTTTCAGCTCCGCCCACTTGCGTGCGACCTCCTCGACCTCGCTCCAAGATAGGTTTGGCCCAAGTATACGCCTAGTGATCTCGCGAAACTCCTCTTGATAACTCATGGCGTCAGCCGGAACCTATCACGTGGGAACAGTATCACGTCGCGTATGTTAGTCCTCCTAGTGATAACCATGAGGAGACGCTCGAAGCCGAGGCCCCAGCCCGCGTGGACCGGCATCCCGTAGTCATAGACGGCCGTGTGGTGCTTGAAGCTCTCGGGGTTAAGACCCTGCTCCTCAAGGCGCCTCGTGAGGAGGGATTTGTCGGATATCCTTGTGCCGCCTGACGCTAGCTCCAGCCATTGGTACATCAAGTCGAAAGACTCCGAAAGCGCGGGGTTCGAGTCGCAGGGCTGGATGTAGAAGGGCTTGATCTTTGTTGGGAAATGCGTGATGAAGTAGAATCCGGTGTGTTTCTTGGCCAGTAGCCGGAGGTCCATGGTCTCAAGGTCTCCGCCCCACTCCTTTGCATGACCCATCTCCGACAACTCCTTCAGCGCTGCGTCGTAAGTTATCCTGGGGAATGGGGCCCTGGGGACCCTCAAGCTTACACCAAGCCTCTCAAGCTCGCCGCGCCGCTCCTCGGCCACCCGCTTAAAAACATGCACTACGAGCCTCTCAAGAACCTGCATCACGTCCTCATAGTTCATATAGGCGGCCTCGATATCTACGGATGTGAACTCACTTACGTGCCTACGGGTATGCGATGCTTCTGCACGAAAGAACGGCCCAATCTCAAAGACCCTCTCGAAGACGGTGACCAGCTCCTCCTTATACAGCTGTGGACTCTGAGCAAGATAAGCGGTCCTCCCGAAGTAGTCTACCCTGAACAGCGCCGCGCCACCTTCCGTGGCTGTCGCTATGATCTTCGGGGTCCTGACCTCGGTGAACCCCTCACCACGTAGATACTCTCTTATTGCGTCGAAGACAGTGTCCGCTATCAGGAAGATGGCGGTGTTCTCGGGCTTTCTTAGGTCGAGTATCCTATGATCGAGCCTTGTAGTCATAGAGGCCTGGACTTTGCCAGTCACTTCGTAAGGTAGCCTCGCTGCGGCCCTCGCGAGCAACTCAATCCGCTCGCCCTTCAGCTCTATACCCAACCTAGCCTGAGGGGTGACACCAACCACCCCATACACCTTCACGACGGACTCGCGTGTAAGGTTATCCAGCACCCTCCGGACATCCTCTCCGACCTTCGACCTGTTAAAAACGACCTGACAAAGACCAGTCCTGTCGCGTAACAATAGGAAGACTAGCGAGCCGAGATCCCTGATTTCGTGCACCCATCCATAAATCTTGACGGGCTTACCGTCGAGATCGGGCCTTACAAGACCAGGCCTAGCCTCCAGATACTCTTCTTCCGAGAGATCCTCTTTAGACAATCTTCACCGATACCAACGAAGACCCCCTCTGCGACGTATTTAAACACTATCTACACTATATCTACCATTTATAAGCTTAATTGTTGGACACGCCCCGAGAAGCTAAGCTAAATAAACAAGTTTTTAGTATAGAGTTCGCCTTCAAACACACGCTTATGGCCTCGGGTATCCGTATATTGTTGCTTGTCTTTTTCCCCTGAATATTACCTCGTTTCCCCACAGGTCTAATTGTATTGGTATGTTTCCGTGTTCTATGCCTAGTATGTGTCTTAGTTTAGATTTCTCCTTCTCCAAGCCCTTAACGTTTGTTGGGGCATTGTAGATTTCTCTGGGCAGTACTAGTCCCTTTGAAGTCTTTATATATCGTCGTAATAGTTCCTTGGCGCTTTCTATGAAGTATGGTAGGATGTTTCCATGCGTCTCCAAATCATTCATGTATTGTATCGCCCAATAGTGTTTGCTGTAAAGAGTTTTGATTTTTATCTTCTTGTTCCCTCCCTCTACTCTCTCTATCATTCTCCTCAAGACTGGGTTTGGAGCGATCCTTATGGATGGTGTGTCCAGCTCTTAGTGAGTGCAGGGTTGGTGATGGCATGGTTATTGGGGCCACTACTCTTTATATGTGGGGCCGGTGGAAGGATCTTCCCGAACGGGTGTTGGGGATGGTGGAGAGGTTCCAGTTGGTGGCGTGGCCATACGAGGTCAAGACTGACGGAGAGGTGTAGGGATATTGAAGTTCTATGCGGATGTTCATAGGACTAAGAAGAATAGCGGGAGATACGGGATAACATACTCTACTGATGGAACGACTTTCAGGCACGTAGACAGCTTCAGCGGGATGCCGGCTGGGCCCGGAGATCAAGTATTCGTGGATACACTACCGGTCCAGCACACCTACGGCGTGATAGAACTTCTGAGAAAGGGAGTGGAGGTCTATTATCTTAGGAGGTTTACGCTGATTGAGAAGGCGCGCAGGGAGCTTAGGCTGCCGAAGAACGCTAGGGGAGACATAAGGGCATTGATGAGTGTTGAGGAGGGGTGGTTTAGGAGGGTTACTGGGGACTTCCTAGTCTTGAGGAGGATGATATTGGCCTATAGGTCTCTATTGAAGACTCATCAGCAACTGCTGAACAAATACAGGGCTTTGTCTGAGGCTGAGAGGGAGGTTCTGAAGCCAGCAATCTCATCCATAGAGAAGCAGATGGTGGAGATGGCAAAAAATAGTTGAGGAGGCTGGTAGGAGGTATCCGGCCTATAATGTGATTCTTGGGGGGCTGGGGATAAATGATGGTTTGGCTGGTAGGGAGACCCTGGCAGAGCTGCTAACGTATGCTGATTTCGTCAATAGTTCTCTGAGGGGGTTGAAGAAGCTTTTAGGACTTTACAAACCGATTAGGTCGTCTGGAAGGGAGTATTGGAGGCTATATGATGGTAGGTTGCATCGGGCTGTCACTAGGCTGGCGATGGCATACTACAAGAATAGACCAAGTGGACGACATTGTTGGGAGCTGGTGAAAAAGATCAAACAACTAGTGGTGACGTTTTCGGGCACTAGGATAAGCCCCCGGCAGCGAGGGGAAAACCCCAGAACTATACACACCGGGGGCTGACGTATTATAATCGCTGGAGAATTTCTCCGGCGGGCTATATTTTTTATAATCCCGGTGTCTGGGGCTACTAGGCTTGCTGCCGGGGCCTACAGACTAATCAACCCCCACTCTTGTCTCCGGTTATCGGGATTGGTTTTGTTTTGCGGTTTAATTCATTCTTAAAAATATTCGCGGGAAACTATCGCCTTGCGATCCTCTCTATCCTCACGGACCTCTTCTTCAGTGCTGAGACTATCTCGACTATTTCCTCTGGATATAGCTGGAGCTTAGACAAGTCGTCCAACGTCACGATCGTCTCCTCAGACCCGTCCGGCAGCCAAACAACGTTTATCGAGGAGACCTTGGCTGGTGCTACAAGCTCTGATAAGAAGTCGTTGAAGTTGGGGGAGTCGCGGAGAACCCTTACAGGGGCTCCAACCCTTTTTGCGATGAGGGCGGAGAGTTGGTTAAGGTGCTGGGGAGTAGCGTCTAGGTTCCGGAAAAACACAAAAACCCGAGACTTGATCTTGACGGAGCCTACGTACTCTGCCTTCTCAAGTGGTGGAGACTCTATATCTAGGAGAGAACGCATGATCTCTACGTCGAGCCTCGTAAACTCGCCCCTCTCCAGCTTCCTCTGACAGCTCTGGCATAAGGCACCACTCCTGAGATCGAACTCGCATACTGGAAGCCTCAGTAGTCACCGCCCCCATGCTAGCCATCAGCCTCGTCGCCATTTATCTCTTATGAGCAGCGCCTTTAAGACCCGACCTTGATCTCGATCGTACTCACGTTTACGTCCCTGTTATCCTGGCCCTTCAGCACCTCGGTACCCAGTTTGATCTCCTGCACCTTCAGATCCTTGTAGAACCTGTTTTTCAGTATCTGCACGACGTCTACCGCCCTGCTGATAGACCTGCCTCTCGCCTTCAGCGTAACGCTCTGGCCCTGCTGCAGCGATATCAGACACGCCAGCACATAGCTCATCGCCGGTTTCTTACCCACCAAGACAGTTACCTCGTTTGCCGACAACCTTTGATCCCCTCTTGCAAGCATTCACTCTCTCTGGGCTAAATAAAAAGGTATCGAGGGGGGAGCTCTATGGGGAGCGCACTTAAAGGCTCTCTAGAGGTCCTCCGCAAAAACGTTGCAGTGAAGCGCCGTGGAGTTCATTACCTTGAAGGCCTCGGCATAGCTGTGTCCAGCGCGCCGTCCCAGCAGCTCGAAGTACTTCCTGAAAAGAGCGAGCGACCCCTCCGTGAATTGGGACTTGTGGGCCGCGATGGCCTTGAACTTGAGCTCCATCCAGGGCGAGACATCTATGTAGACGTTGGGCTTTCGGGTCCAGTAGTAAGAGATGTAGTCTGGGGAGTGGGGTTCCAGCCCGCATTCTAGGTCGGCGCGGTTCACGTTTGGAAGACCGCTTAGTAGGAACGCCTCGCTCACAGCTAGGCCTGTCTCCCGATGATCTCTATGGGCCTCATATGTGAGCCAGGGGTCGACGGTCAGGACGAGGTCGGGCTTATAGATCCGTATAAGGCTGATGATTTGGTCCCTGAGCCTGGTCGTCGCCACGGCCTCAGTATCCCTGTAGCCCAGCCAGACGAGCTCCGAGACTCCGAGAATACTCGCAGCCTCCTCCTGCTCCTTTCTACGAATAACTGCCAGCTCCTCCCAGCTCACAGACTTGTCGGTCGTCCCACAACCACCGTCAGTCACAGTCACATACACCACGCGGACACCTCGCGAGGTCAGTTTAGCCACCAGCCCACCGGCGCCGAGCTCCGTATCATCCGGGTGAGGCTGAACCGAGAGAACCGTCCGACACTCCTCAAACGCGGCCTCAGGCCTACCGAGAACCAGAGACCTAGCCTCCAAAACTTCACCATCCACGCCAAACATCAGCATCTAGCAGCCCAACAGAGATAGTTAAGCTTAGACACTCTTTATGCATCATCAATCAGTCAATCAGCATACTGCATAAGTCATACTTAATGCCTTTAGCCTGACACTACCTTAGCTCATGTCTTGTATCTTGGGTATCCGTATAGTGTTGTCTGTCCTTTTCTCTTGAATATTACCTCGTTGCCCCATAAGTCCCATGTATTGGTACGTTGCCGTGTGTTAGAGCCATTACTCTTTATATGTGGGGCCTGTGGGGGGGTTCCTATCCGAATGGGTGAAAACCTGGGGAGGGAAGAGGTTGGGAGTGGGATGGTGGAGAGGTTCCACATAATGGCGAGGCCATACTAGGTCAAGGTGGATGGGTGTTGAGTAGGTGCCTGCCACGTGAACTCCGAATAAAGTTGTATGATGATGTTGTTGCCCTTCGGAGAGGTGGGCTGATTGTATAGAGGGATTATTGAGGAAGTGTGGCGAAGATACGGAGTCAGGATCTCCAAGTCGTCAATAAGCGAGTGGCTACGTGGGGTGCATAGCCAATATAACGGAAAAAGGATACCTTCGCTGGAGCTGTTGGAGCCTTCCGAGGAGTTGGCGTACGTAATCGACGTGGTCTGCGGCGACGGATCTGTTAAGATGAAGAGGCGCATCCGGAAAGGCTACAACGAACTCTTTATATGTCTTGAGGTGAAGGACAAGGAATTTGCTGAGGAGTTTGGGAGGCGTGCAGGTATGGTTCTGGGAAGGGAGCCATACAAACCAAGTAGGAAAGCGAAAGGAATATACTACGTCGAAGTTGGTTCGAAGACGCTTTACGAGCTGCTCAAAAAGCCGATTGACCTTAATCGAATTGAGAGATTCGTCGAGCACCGTGACGAATGCGCGGCAATGTTTCTCAGGGGCTTCTTTGACTCAGAAGGATCAGTTTCGGAGAGTGGTGCGATAACCGCCACCAACACCAACTATGAGCTGCTTGATTATATCAAGGATCTGCTTTGGAGAAGATTTAATATTGTAGCAATGGGGCCGAAACCTCTTGGATTGCAAGGAAAGATATTTTATTGTCGTAAGAGGCGAAAAACACTACAGGTATAAAAAAGAGATCTATTATCTCTACATTCGAGTCAAAGGTAACATGAATTTCTACCGCTACATCGTGTTTGCTATGAGGAGGAAGCAGGAACGACTTGAAGAGTACTTGAGGAGGGCCGGAAGGCTACCCACCCTCCCCTTTTTCATAATTACCAGTTCACCGCGTCTGTGGGCTTCTTTACCTACTCTCCTTATACATAAATTTTTTTATATAAGTATTTACAAGAAGCTTTATATAGATCTTGCCCCGGGTGGGACTCGAACCCACGGCTTCCCGGTCTTCAGCCGGGCGCTCTCCCAGCTGAGCTACCGGGGCGAGGCTGAGCAGAGTGCCTGCCATGTTTAGGTAGATGCTGTTTTATAGGTGTTGCGGTACGTCGACTCGTTTGTTTGTCTTTTGAGGGTTTACCATAGAGTTCAGCTGCGAAGATTACAAAAGTTGAACTGTTATGATGGACGCTACTTCAAGGCGGTTTTTGAACGAGGCCGGGTAGATAGTGGCAACCGATTATGTGGTTTGTTGACCCGGAGTCTCGATGTTTTTTAAGTAGGTGCATGAAGATATTTATAGAAGTACATTAACCGTATATGTCGCATGAAAGCCCGTGATAAGGAGGCTGTTAGAAGAAACCTGTCCCGCAGGGAGGCCCTCAGCACCGCCGCAAAAGTTGCCACCGGAGTCGTAGTCGCTGGGGTAGTAGCCGGGATAGGTGGGTATCTGGCAGGGACATCAACAGCTCCGCCGATTGTAAGGACAGAGGTTCGCACAAGTCTTGTACCTACCACCGTAACAAAGACTGTTGGGCCTGCTGCAAAGTCCATGAAGATCGGCGTCATAGGGAAGTCGGTGCACCCATACTGGTCAGTCGTCGATAAAGGCTCGGCTAAGGCGGGTGAGGAGCTTAAGGGGACTGGGCTCGACGTGACTGTGACATTCTGGGTGCCGACTAAGGAGGATGTCCCAGCACAGCTACGAACCATGGACAACTACATCTCAGAGGGCTACGCTGGAATCGCTGTAGCTCCCTCAGACCCCGACGCCATCAAACCAGCAATCAAGCGAGCCTTAGATACAGGAATACCCGTAATAACAATAGACACAGACGCCCCTGCGAGTGATAGGCTCGCCTATCTTGGAACAGATAACTACATGGCTGGAAGAGCTGCAGGAGAAGCGATGCTCGAGGCCTTGAAAACTATGGGGCTTGCAAAGCCTGGGGGGAAGATAGCTATGGGGACTGGATCAATAACAGCGCGAAACTCCCTTGAAAGGATGCAAGGTTTTAAAGACGTTGTTGAGCCGGCAGGATACAAAGTATTAGAACCAGTAGTAGATAATGAGGACGCTGCAAAGGCCCTTGAGCTGGCCTCAGCGACATTAGCGGCGAACCCAGACCTCGTTGGAGCCTTCGGAGTTTACGCATATAACGGTCCTGCCTGGGCTAGGGCCGTAGAGGAGGCTGGTAAAGTTGGAAAGATCGCTATCGTCGAATTCGACGCTACGAAGGAGAATATAGAGCCAATAAAGGCGGGGATCGTCTATGCCACGATCGCGCAGAGACAGTATTTCATGGGCTACTACGGAGTTAAGTTGCTTGCATTGATGAATATGTGGGGAAGAGAGTCGGCCCTTCGCTTCTTTATACCTCGCTACCCGGCAAATAAAATATTCGACACGGGAGTGGATATAGTAAAAAAGGCGAACCTTAGGGATTATTATAACGAAGTCGTTGGTAGAGGAGAACCAGTAGACTGGACGCCAGACTAGGTAGCTTAAAATATGTTTTTATTTTTCGACACTAGTTCTCAGCAATGGCTATGAAAAAGAATCTCTTTACGCTTAGCCTAACTCAACTCGCATTAAGGCCCGAGGTTACTCTGATTGTTGCGACAGTTTTAATAGCTATTTTTTTCTCTCAAGTGGCGCCCCAATTCTCATCAGTTTCTAATCTTCAAAACATTGGTAGATGGATAGGGACATATGGTTTCATGACAATGGGTGTAATGTTTGTGCTGCTGAGTGGAGGGATAGACCTGTCTATAGGATCGGTCGTGGCTTTCTCAAGTCTAATTTTGGCTCACCTCATCGAGAACATCGGGTTGAATTGGGTGATTGCAGTTATTGCAACTATTCTGATTGCGGCTGTTATAGGAGTTCTCCACGGACTATTCGTCTCACACTTCTCCCCTCCGCTCCCGCAAATAGTACCAGCTTTTTTAATCACTCTAATAACACAGCTAGTCCTAAGAGGAATATCACAGTTCTGGACCAGAGGATATCCTATAGTTCTCACGAAGGCACAGATCCCCGAGTTCATTTTTTTAGGAAACGGGAACATAGCTGAGATCCCAATACCGATGCTGCTGATGATCGGCTTTTTGATCATTTCATTCGTAATACTTAGTCTTTCCATATTAGGCCGCCACATATATGCTGTGGGAGGGAATTTGGAGGCTGCAATAGTTACAGGGATCAAAGTAAGGAGGGTAAGAGTTTTTTGCTACTCTATGAGCTCATCCCTATCTGCCATGACGGGTGTGATTATAACTGCCAGGTTAAGCTCAGCATATCCCGGAATAGGCGTGGGATACGAGTTGCAGGCCATAACAGCTAGTGTATTAGGTGGGGTTAGTTTAGTTGGAGGTGAGGGGCTTCCTTTAGGGGTGCTGCTTGGCGTCACTCTGATGACAGTGATAGAGAACGGTCTAGTCGTGATGAACGTTTCTCCTTATTTACACCTGATTATCATTGGTTTTCTCCTTGCGGTGGCAGTATCAATAGACTTTCTGAAGAGGGGGCGCGTGAGACGATAGCGAGTGAACTGCTACTCAGCCACCATTCCACGTATGATGTCATCCTGAGTTAACTCGCCGCTATTTTTCAAGAACACCTTACGTCCCCTCCTAAGCAGCATTATTCTATCAGAAACCCTCAAAACATCGGGAAGCCTATGACTGACAAATATTACTGAAGTGCCTGCGTCCTTGAGCTCTTCGACAGCTTCCAGTATCCTTTCTGAAGATTTAACAGACAGGGATGCGGTAGGCTCGTCCATCAAAACTATTCTGGGATTAGAAACAAAGATACGCCCAATGGCCACGATTTGTTGCTGACCCCCTGATAAAGAGTAGACTTTATTGTCAATCGGAATGTTCTCTCCCGCGATTTTATTCAATATTTCAGCCGCCTTTCTCCTCATAACCCCCCTGTTTAAAAGAAATGAAAGGAGTGGACGTTCCCTACCAAGAAAGATGTTGTCCACTACGCTAAGGTTCGGTGCTAGCAATAGCTGCTGATAAACCATTTCGATTCCTGCTAGTCTTGCCTCGAGTGGCGAGTTAAACGAGACGGCCTTTCCGTTAACATATATTTTCCCAGAGTCAGGCTTGTAGTATCCCGCGATTATCTTTAATAGCGTTGATTTCCCGGCGGCGTTATCCCCTACCAGCCCTAGCACCTCCCCCTTGTATAGTTCAAAGCTGACTGATTTTAAAGCCTCTACATATCCGAACCGTTTCGAGATGTTCTCGCATCTAAGCATAATCTGAGCGTCGTTCAACCCAAAATTACGCGATCCTGCTCCTTTGATATAAGCGTTTTAGGCCCTTGGAGTTTGGGCGCGGCTGAAGAATCCTGCATGAGGCAAGGATAATTTGTTTTTGTGCGTCCCTCTACACCTCTCATTTCTTGCCAGAGGCACTCGTCGAGATATATGAAGAGCCTTGGCCCTGTCGCGAGACTGTGGAAAAACCAAGAAGCCTATTTGCCGCCTTGTCCACCATACTAGGCCGCAATCGTCCAACTTTAAGCGGGACCTGCAGCTACATCACATGCAAAACAGTTTTCGGAAGCCAAAACTTAGACTACTGTGTTTGGTGGGGCGGATAAATCAAATGCCCGAGCAGCTCCGTACAGTATTCTTGAAAAAGTGAGGTGCCAAGAACAGCTGAACATTCCACGCTGATTATGGAGTCGTCAGATCTCTGCGTCCTGAAGGTGAGTGAGCGCATTGCACCTTCTTGGCTTGTTTGGGGGTCTGTGCTGTAGAGCCCATTTATAGCCCCACCGCCTCATTCCGTCTACAACGGGCTTCAACTCCATCGCTGCGGGAGTCAGAGAGTATCTGACCGCGAATGGTTGGAGACTCACAACTTCTCTCGTGACAAGGCCCTTGGCTTGGAGGGATTTCAGGGTCCTTGAAAGAGTCTTTGAGTTAAGACCAGGTATCTGGCGGAGAAGCTCATTAAACCCCATAGGCCCATCCATTAAGTAGCTTATGACGACCAGCGACCACACGCTCCCCCACAGCTTCGCCGCAGAGACTATGGGGCAGATTTTGTCACGAAGCTCCGTCTCCGTCATCTGGTAGCAAATTTGCCACTTACTAATTAAAATACTTGCTACTCTCTACCTGATGGTGAAAGGTGAGTGGTATGGTATTGCTAGACCTCTCAGCATACACAGACCTAGGGCTTCTAACGCTCCGACTCTTCCTCGGCTTCATAATGATTGTCCACGGATTACCCAAGCTCGCGGGACCGGCGAGGCAGCAGATGAGGGGTGGGTTATCCCAGCTAGGTATCCCAGGCTTTCTCTTCGACCTAGTGGGACTTCTAGAGTTCGTCGGCGGGATAGCCTTGATTCTTGGCGTGTTGACGAGGGCCGCGGCGTTGCTCTTCGCTTTGGAGATGGTCGGCACGATATCTCTTTACATTGGGAGACTGGGCAGGTTCACGCCGCCGCCTGAAATGCTGCAACAGATGGTGGCCAACTCTAGACGGGTTATGCGGGGCTTTATCGCAGGCGTAGGTGGCTGGGAGTTTGACCTGCTAATATTGGGGACGGCGCTCCTACTGCTTACGGCTGGGGCTGGGGCTCTGTCCCTAGACGCTCTTCTCAACATCTAAACTCCTACAGATTTTGCAGAGGCTTGTGAGCAGCCTTGGCCGTAATCTCGAGAGAGCAGGCATGATTCCTCCGGCAGAAATCCTCACACCCCACCGCAGTCTCCAGCTCGTGATAGAGAAAGCCACACTCCTCACACATGTAATCATCAAGCCCGCAAACCTTTACCTTCAAAACCATTCTAACGTTGTAGCTGATGGAGATTTAAAAAAGTTTTCTACACTACACTTCAGTTTTCCGCGATATAAGGTAACTACATCATGGCGAGCTTAAATCTTTTGTTGGCCTTTTTAGATAGAGGGTGAAGGTCGTTTACTGTGACGCTCTTCAGGTATTTTTTGGCTGCCCTACAGCGGTTCAGGACCTAGCTCTCCGGAGTTATGGACACGTCATTCATCAGGAAGCGTGGGTGAATATAAGGAGGTTGTAAGGTATTGTGTCGTCGAGCCCTGCGATGAACTTCGCTATGTTTGAGACCTCTTCCTCATCAACGTAGTGTGGGGCAAGAAGCGTGGTGGCTCCAAGACCGGGGCATCTCTACGCTCGCTGCAGAACTCTCTATAAACGAGTTCAAAGTTCTTGAGTGTCTTCTCGTTGGCATACCGGTCAGCGCCACATGTAGAGCGGCGTCGAAGGCTTTGAGGTCGAACTTCACGTCTCCTGCAGAGACGAGGGACAACACCGCCGCACTCTTAACTAGGGCCTGGTTACCGTCGCCATTCCGCTCCCAGCATATTCTGCACAGTCTGCCGGCCTTCTCCTCTAGCAGTATTCTGGGGGTGTTTATGGCGAAGGGTAGCTGGGTCTCAGCCAAGCCAGTACAAGCACGTTGTCCTGTCGTTACTCAACGTCAGGTCAACCTGCTCTCTACTCTATACCCTCCTACCACTACCTAGTATCTTGTGGGTTCAGTTTTGGCGGAAGAGAAGGTTGAAGAGGCAGCCATAGATGAAGAGGGTAAGGTGATAGGGACGGCCTCATCGATCCTACCCCTGAGACAGCGCACACAAACACCTGACGAGCATGCGACGAGAGCACGTATCCTCTATTTACGTTGTTCACCGTTTCACTTCTGTTTCACGAAATCCTTTAACCCAGTCTTGTCCTTCTTTTTGCCAAGGTGGTTAGGTTGGGCAGGGGTGTTTTGGTCGTCGCGGTTGTCGCGTTGACGGGCCTCATAGTGGGGATAGCGTACGCGCTACCGCAATGGATTTGGAGGCAAGGATCAGCCTGGAACCCGTCATACATGCAGGAGCCTTGGACGGTGTGGGGCATGCCTATGCAGTGGAGCGGAGTGATGGGTGGTGGGTGTCCGTGCATGGGTGGGTGGTGGAGCGCTCCACCCTCGGAGCAGCGGATAACAATCCAGTAGGCGGTCGACATACTGGAGAGATACATTGGCCCGGGCTTCAGGCTGAAGGAAGTGATGGAGTTCCAGGACAACTTCTACGCAGTTGTCGTCGAGGAAGGTACGGGGATTGGCTCTTTTGAGCTTCTTGTCAACCCTTACACAGGGGTAGTCACACCTGAGCCGGGCCCAAACATGATGTGGAACACGAAGTACGGCATGCATCATGGGATGATGGGATGGTACACCTCACCGACTGCTGACATGCCCATCTCACCCGAACAGGCCGAGGAGATAGCCCTCAACTATCTTCGCAACCACTTCACAGGCGTTGCCGAGGTCGAGGAGCCCACACGGTTCTACGGATACTACACCATGGACTATAAGTTGGACGGCGTCGTCCACGGCATGCTGAGCGTAAACGGCTACACTGGACAGGTCTGGTACCATTCGTGGCATGGACAGTTCATTCAGGAGCTTGAGGTGGATTAGGTTGGCTGTTGAAGAGAGGCCTTACGCAGCCTTCGCTCTGTCGTTGGTTGGCGGCGTCCTCATACTTGTGGGCGGCCTCCTAGGATTATTGATGTGGCTTGGCTGGCCCATGTGGGGCTGGTGGGGTATGAGGATGATGGGGGGGATGATGTGGGGCTGGATGCCGGGTTTCCTGCTTGCCTTCTCCGCTGTCAGCCTCGTCTCAGGAGGCGCCATCGTCACAGCGGCATACATGCTCTACAACAAACCTAGCCAAGCACAGACATGGGGGACAGTTGTCCTCGTCTTCGCAGTCGTCAGTCTCCTCTCCGCAGGCGGGTTTATTGTAGGTGCATTGCTAGCTATAGTGGGTGGATTACTGGCCCTCACGTGGAGGCGTCAGACATGAAAACAAAGACCCTGCTCGCAGCACTCTTCATAGCGTCGATAGCTGTAGACGCACTAGTTTATCTCTGGACAAGGACCGACCAGAAACAGGCGGGCAAAACAGTCTTCGAGGTCTACTACTCCCCCCAGTGCGGCTGTTGCGGAGAGTACATCGGCTACTTGAGGGCTTCTGGGGTCGAGGTCCAAGGCAAGCTGACTGAAAATGTGCAGGCGGTCAAGGAGAGGTTTAACATACCTCGCCAGCTCTGGAGCTGCCACACCTCCCTCGTCGAGGGCTATTTTGTCGAGGGACATGTACCTCTTGAGGCTGTCAGAAAGCTTCTGGACATGAGGCCTGCGGTGGACGGGATAGCCTTGCCAGGCATGCCTGCCGGCTCGCCTGGGATGGGCGGCGTCAAAACAGAGCCCTTCACCATATACTCTTCGATAAACGGCGTAGCATCTCCATTCATGCGCTTGTAAGAGTAGATTATAGATGGAGAGCATGTCTACAGATTTGGCATGGATCCTTACAGGATGTTGTTGGCTAAGAGAGGCACGTCTTTACCTAGATAAGCCTGTCCCCGACGAGGTTGTCTTCAGGGTTTTGGAGGCAGGTAGGCCTGCGGGCAGTGCGAAGAACGGGCAGCCCTGGGAGTTCATACTGGTCAGGGATAGGGAGCGGCTGGAGAAGCTTTCGAGGTATGGACAGTTCGCCTCACATCTACCTAACGCATCCTTCGCAGTTGTCATCGTGGTGTCCGATAGATACATCCAAGACAGGTTTGACGCGGGGAGGGCAGAGCAGAACAGGATGCTCGCAGCCCATTTCCTCGGCGTCGGCTCATGCCCGATAACGTTCCACGACGAAGAGGGCGCCAAAGCCTTTCTAAAGATACCCAAGGAGTTGAGGATAGCTGTGTGCATCGCTTTCGGATATAGCGCGGAGGGGAGGCCGAGGGGGTGTTCAGGAAAACGCCTCCGGAGATACTCCACTTCGAGGAGTATGGTAGCCGCTACTCCGGAACTCCCTGAGCCCTCCTAGCCCATACGATGTACATTGCCCTACTGTCTACGGGTTTTCCTCGGCTTCATAATGGTTGTCCACGGCACGCCAAAGCTCATGGGCCCTGCTTGACAGCAGATGAGGGTTGGGATGACACAGATGAGTATTCCTGGGGCGCTCTTCGACTTCGCCGGCTTGCTTAAGTTCTCGGCGGAATTGCTGTGATATTCAGCGTACTGACTGGGATTACTTCCCTGCTCTTCGCCCTTAAGATGGTCGGAACGATATCCCTCTACCTCCGATAGAAGTAGGTTCTGGCATAGATCGACAGACGTCTAGGGGAAAGATTTGAAATAATTGAGAAGCGTGAGAAAGATGTTTACGGACGTAAGATGCTCTTTTACATTACCCGTCGATCTATCAACTCCCTCTCTCGGAATCTTTCTCCTTAATCCAAAAGGTGTTAATGCAATTAGCAATAAGGAGCAACGAATGGGGGCAAAACACTAGAAGTAGGTTCTGGCATACTGGGCCACTCACTGATGATTCCTTGGTAAGGCGAACTTCTCCATGATTTGTTTCCACATTTCTTGGAATATCTCTGTCTTGATGGACGGTGTGCCCAATGATGGAGAGCAATCGGATGTGAAAATGATTACTCTTCCCTTACCAACCCTGTTAACTATCAGCGCTGGTCCGTCTTCTTTATCGCGCTTAGTTATTTCCCATCTGGCTATAACTTCAGCGTTTTCGGCTTCAAAATGATTAAACCCCCTTAAAGGTTAACCTTACTCCAATACCATAATTGTTTACCACTATTTTCACTTCTTGGTTCGATTTTCCTCAGACCCTTCCTCCCAAATTCTCCTCTCCAAGATCATTATACTGGCGTGTTAAACCAAACCCGCCTGTCAGGATTAAGGATTTTCCTTTCTCCCTTACTTCAGCCTCTAAGAATCCCTTTAGTCTGGCTAAGTCGCAATATTTTGGATTCACATCACTTATGATAACAATATCGTATTCCTATAACCCTCTAAATTCATTTTGGATATCATGTGTGTCCTTTTGCATTGGGATGCTCACAAGCCACAACAGGTAGTCTTTGGGGTAGCGGAGCGCATCACCTAAATATCGCAAGTGTCTCCGAGACAGTTCGCCGTAGTGAAATATCTTAACGATTCTGTCCTCTCCGAGAATATCCGCTAACCTCTTGATAAGGCCCTCGGATAACTCGGCGTATTCAGCTATCCAATTAAACAAATTTATTATCAGTTTCACACAAGCCTCTTCGACGTCATTCCCCACACCGTCTATTATTTTTATTGTGATGGGGAGCTTGATTGAGATGTCTTCAATATATTCTCGGTCAACATCACTAAGTGACTTCCTATATATTTGAACAAGAAATCTCGGCCTCATTTGTGACGGCAGACTTAATATTTTCACTAAGTTCTCAACATTTTGGGCTTTATTAACAGAATTCTCAAACTCAACCAGCTCTCTAGTCACCCATACACAATCTATCTTCCCTCGCGGAATCTTGACTTCGATTTCAGCCTTAAAACCCAACTTTTCCCCGTAGTGCTTGAACTTCTCTTGCATGGATCCACGCCAGTCATTATCCAACTGGAAGCCCCCTTCCTCAAGGTGAGAGTAGCATTCCTTATCAGTTTTTGTTCTCGTACTTTCACCACATTACCACTAAAGCAGCCTCGATGAGTACAGAAGATTTAAGTTAAGATTTCGGGGCTGGAAAGGTCTAAGATGTCGTTTTCTCTACAATTGAGAGGGTTATCTATGAGCTCGTCTCCAAACTATTTAAGCTTCTTCTGAGCATGGTGTATTATGGAGTTTCGTGGGCTTAGTGATTTTGGGTGGGGTGTCGTTAGGCCTTTTCTTCCTCCTAGGTCTAGGGTTGGTAGGCCTAGGGCTGATGATAGAATAGTCTTGAATGGTATACTATATGTTTGAATGGATATGCCTCTAGAGTATGGCTCGTATAAGACTGCTTGGAGGAGGCTTAAGAAGTGGCATGATGAAGGGGTATGGTATGAGAGGCTAGAATCAACATACAAAGCCCAAACAACAATAGCACCAATAACCATACACCTAAGATACTGAATTTAGAGATGAGTTCAGGGATTATTGAGGAAGTGTGGCGAAGATACGGAGTCAGGATCTCTAAGTCGTTGATAAGTGAGTGGCTACGTGGGATGCATAGCCCATACAATGGTAGACGGATACCTTCACTAGAACTGTTGAAGCCTTCGGAGGAGTTGGCGTATGTGATCGGTGTGGTCCTAGGCGATGGGTATCCTAAAATGAAAAGGCGCGTTATCAAAGGCTACAACTATGTCTGGATAGGCCTTAAGGCTAGGGACTAGGGATAGGGAGTTTGTAGAGGGGTTTGGCAGGTGTCTTGCAAAGGTTCTGGGCAGTAGACAAATAAGGCCGAGATACGTGAAATCTTCAGGTAGGTATGTCGTCGAAGCTGAGTCTAAGACGCTATATGAACTCCTAAGAAAGCCAGTTGACCTCGAGAGGCTGAGGAGATACATAGAGCACTGTGGGAGGTGCGTGGCGGCTTTCATCAGGGGCTTCGCAGACTCAGAAGGAAGTGTTGACAAGAATGGAAACATAAATATCTACAACACCGACCTAAGACTACTCACATATATTCATGGATCTTCTTAGGAGATTTAACATTGAATCTATGGGACCACTACTCAATAAGCGACGGGGAACTGTAATCAATGATCCTAGGACGAGGAAGCAATACGTAACCAACATGGATTGCTACTATATCTATATTCGAGCCAGCAGTAACGCAAACTCCTACAAATACATCGGATTCACAATAAAGAGAAAACAACAACGCCTAGAAGAGTACATCAAGGAGAAACACAAGTACACCTACCCCTCCCCCAAACATTTCCACACTCAACATACTCAAAATAATAACTAATATTGCGGGGGGTGGGATTTGAACCCACGAACCCATCCGCCCGACATAGACGGTCTACGGGACAGGGTCCTAAGCCCTGCGCCTTTGACCAGGCTTGGCGACCCCCGCCGCACCATAATATCCGCTTCTCTGGATACTGATATACCTAAATTTTATGTATGGAGAGGGGT
>Ga0079995_1049172_pt1 | contig 41035 bp, 41 predicted proteins | sample FaiFalFF_MnMetaG_2_FD_69198 | JGI IMG/M metagenome (GOLD analysis project Ga0079995, IMG submission 69198) | Freshwater microbial communities from Yellowstone National Park, Wyoming, USA - Fairy Falls C (FF_Mn_C) (SPADES assembly) (version 4) | ecosystem: Environmental > Aquatic > Freshwater >...
TAGTACCTTATAGAGCTAATATCTGGGCACTGAAAAAATTAGGCGTTAAATTTATATTAAGTCCTTGTGCTGCAGGATCTCTACAACCTTACATAAAACCTGGGGATATAGTTATCTTAGATCAAATATTTGATAGAACTACTAAAAGAGCTAACTCTTTTTATGAAGGACCTGTTACTACACATGTATCCTTTGCTTACCCATATTCAGAGTACTTAAGAAAAATTATAATAAAAGAAGCACAGAATTTAGGATTATCTTATCATCCTAAAGGTACAGTAGTTGTTATTGAAGGGCCAAGGTTCTCTACTAAAGCTGAAAGTAGATATTACACTAAAATGGGATTTGAAGTTATAAATATGACTCAAATGCCAGAAGCTATCTTAGCACGAGAATTAGAAATATCATTTGCTGGTATCGCTTTGATTACTGATTATGATGTGGGTTTAGAAGATGACCCATCTATTGAACCCGTATCTCATGAATTAGCTGTCCAAAATTTCATTAAAAATCAAGAAAAACTAAAAAAATTATTAATTAATGTTATAAAAAATATAGATATTACTTACCAAGATGAAGCCCATAACGCTCTAAAAAATGCCAGATTTAATCAGAATATTATCAATTTATTTTAGTTTTTAACCAACCCCGCAAGATGAATTGCGAAAGACTTGATAAGTATTCAGTTTCGGAACATAATAAGGGATATAAATGCATCTATAAACCTATACCTCGTAGGGTTGGAACGACCCGAAGTTAAGCCTTTAAAGCATGCGCTGGTGGATGACAGTATCGGGATACCTAAAAAGCCATCATGCTTTCAAGTAGGAAGCTCCACCTTCTATAAGATGGAGTAGTTCACCTAATCTTTGCAAGAAGGATAGATTTTCTATAAGGTAGGAATAAATCAAAAAAAATTTAAATCTATTTAGTTTGAGAATAGAATAATTGTTATGAGATTTAGAGAATTGAAGAGCAATAGGTATTCATTATTACTGATGTTTTATCGTCTTATAGTGGTATTAAACGATAGGAAGAGAGTAATAGATAAAAGGATTTATGCAAGGCTGTAGAGAGATGTTTATAGAGATTGAAGATAAGGAGAGGATTAACTTGCTAAAGTAGCTAAAAAAGGATAATCACATTCATTCTTTTATAAAGTGTGCGTATTCAAGAATCAGCTACTGAGTAAGGCTGGGACAGCCTGAAGTTAAACTTTAAATCATGCTCTGGTGGATGAGGGGTATACCACTTGTGAGATGTCTAAAAAGCTATGTATGTATTCAAGTAGAAAGCTATGCTTTCTATAAAATGAAGGAGTTCACTTAATTATACGTGTTTAAAAATATTATTATTTTTATTGTTTTAAAGAAGCTTTGTATTTATTAATTTTAATTACTTTTGTAAATTGTTAACTCTTCTAAAGTTTGTATCTTAAAGAAATTTTCTATGTTAGAGATAGAATAACTACCTAATTTTTTTAACAAATTTTTTACAAAGCAAAATTTAGAAAAACCTGATTATTTTTATAACCTTAGAAAATAGTAAAATAGAAAAGATAACGAAGGTGGCTAAAAAAATATGGATAAACTTGTAAGTAATACAAAAAATGATTTACAAGTTAAAATAGATAAATTTCTTAGGGGTATTTATCTTAATAAGGATGGGAAAGAAAGGTTTGTAAAAATAACAGGAGATAGTCCAGGTGATACTTTCTTAGATTCATTTATAGAAGGAGCAGCTAAAGGAATGGGATGTTTATTAACACTTGGATCATATCCGTTACTGGCAGGAGCTTTTAAAAGTGCATATTATATTAAGGAAATCGAAGATGTTTGTATTAATAAGTTAGGTGAAAAAAACGAAGATATAGTTCTTAAAGTTTCTACGCTAGGAGGACTATTGGGTTTCTTGAAGGGAAGTATACATGGATTAATAGATACGTTGGTAATAGGAGGTTTAACGTTAAGTACTTTGGGAATCCTTGGACCTTATTGTACTTTATTGTTTCCTGTAATAGGAGGGGTTTACAACGTTACTAAAGATACAATATTGAAAAAGATATAATATTGAAAAATTCATAAAATTATGGATAAAACACTAATTATAGTAAGGTTACTATTTTTGAAAAAGAGTAATATTCTTTTGGATATTTCATTTAAGTTTTTATTCGAAATATTCGAAATTAAGTAGTGATTAAGATGATTAATTATTATAGTAATTTATAGGTAATTAAGTTTTAGTTTCCTTTTTGGAGCTTTATTTCTTTTGGAGTGTTTAGTTCCACAATAAATCTGTATCTACCTGTTTTAACTGGTTGACCATTCATATCTACTTGCTCCCATACGGTGGGAAAAACAAGTTTTTCAAAAGGTTTTAGTGTTATAGAATAAGGATTAGGAACTTCTTTGGTTTTAGGTTTATTTGTCCAAACTGTTATGTAATATTTAGTTAATCCTAAGTTTATTGGTCTTAAAACAGTTATATATGCTATATATGGAGAGTTGAATTTTATTTCCTTTTTTGAGGAAGTAGTATTCTTTATTATTAAATACAATATTATTTTTTCTCCTATATCGTACTTATCTTTATTAGTATAAAAGCTTATTTCTAACCCATCTGAAATTATCTTATCTTCTTTAGAAAAATCTTTTGAATTATATACATTATTTACAATTGATAAAACTATATACAATAAAACAATAATTAAAATAAAATTTCTTAAGGATTTTTTACTTTCTACTTTTTGTTGTTCGCTTATTTCAGCTGCTTTATGTTTTATTTTAGGTTTTAACATAATATTATATAAGGATTCCTAAGATAGGTAAATTAAGTTTTTTAGTAGTAATTAAATCCCCTAGGGCTTGATATACAAATAAATCATTAATCTGTAGTGATACTTGTTTTTGGGGATAATTGAGAATTTGAATAAATAGTCCTTTTTTAGGACCACCTTTATATAGTTGACCAATAGAATGAAGGTACCTTGGCCCTAAACTCAATACTACTGAAACTCTAAACTCTTCTATTAATTTTTTCCTTAATTCTTCTAAATTATCTACTTCTTCATAATCCCCATAAAATTGAATAGATATATAAGTTATATCTTTGTTTATATTTTGTTTAATGAAATCAAATATCCCATTTTTTATCGAATCAAAGTCTTCTAATTTTAAATAATAATCTTTAAGATTGTAATTCATTTTATTTTTTAAGATTTCATTTGTGATATCCTTAGATAATTTAACATCAGGCTGGTTAAATGGATTAACTGCTATCAATGAGGCTATTAAAACCGTTTGAATAAACCAAAGATACATATATGAAAATATATTATCTATTTTTTCTATATTATATTCCTTTAAAGTATATTCATTTGTATTATAGGTGTATTTTACGGGATAGATAATAGGTAATACTCCCTTATTATTTTTACCTGTACTTTCAGCTATTAATTGTTCTAACCAATAACCTATATATTTTTTATTTTCAGAATTGTAATAAAAAACTATTTCAAAATAATTTTTGTCTACTTTAGAAAGTAGAATATTAAATAATTCATAATCTACTAAATCATTAATATTCTGTTTAGTCTGATTTATTATGTGAGGTATATCTTTTAAGTTAATATCTATTAAATAGGCGGGAACTAATCCAAATTCTGTAAAAGCGGAATACCTACCACCTACGTTTTCATTTGGATTAATAACTACCAAATCTTTATAATTATTTCTTATCTCTAAATCCAAAGGAGTATTTTTATCTGTTATAAAAATAAAATTATTGCTATTAAAATATTTTTTAAAAAAATATCTAAATAAGGTATCAGTTTCAATAGTAGTTCCTGATTTACTTGATACTATAAATAGATTATTTTTATTATAAATGAATTCTTCTATTTTATAGATATAATCGGGATTAACGGTATCTATAACTATTAATTTATTATTATTAGGTAGTATTTTAGAGTAAGCTAAAGCTGATAAACTTGATCCTCCCATCCCTAATAAAATATAATTATCAAAATGTTTATAATCTTTTAATTTGTTTTCTATATTTTGTATAACTTGTTCAACATTTAGATCTATCCAATCTATTCTATTCTCTATTTCCTGATCTTTTATCCAAACACTTATATCTTTATTTAAAACTCTTTTTATTAAATCATTTATTTTATTTTTTATTTCTAAACTATACATAGTTTAGTTTTCCTCTTGTAATGGTTCTTCCTTTTTTAATAATTCTTTAAGTTTGTTTAAGTTATCTTTTTCGTAAAATAATTTATAAAAGAATTCTATTTCAATTGGATTAATAAAAATGGATAAAAAGGGTTCAGCTACTAAAACAGCACTACCTATTATTCTTCTAAATGGATAAACTATTTCTAATAAAAAAGAAGCTATATTTTCTAATTCATATTTTTTTATTAATTCATAAATTCTTTGGATCTTTTCTAAATCAAGGTTATTATTATTTATATTATTATCCATCTTTTTATAAATTATTTATAGATAACTTTTTAGTTAATTAATTTAATTAATTTTGATACCGAGCCATTGGTTTATTAGGAAATTAAATATTTGGATAGCTAAAGAAGCACGAGCCATAACAGTAAATCCAAAAGCTGTTCCAAATCCTATCATCAAAAATATTATCCCTATCTTTACTATATTCAATACTGCTCCTTTAAACTCTACTGCAAAATAAAAATATAATAAAGTAGATAAAACACCTACTATCATTATAATTGTTGAAATCCAATCTATATTTCCTGTTGAAATGCTAAATATAGGGTTTATTGTAGAATTTATTTGTTTTACTACATCAGCTATACCAGTAGAATATATATTTATACCTGCAGTAACCCCTATTATAAATGCAATAGATATTCTGCTAACCCATCCTATCTTAGGGAATAACTTTGCCAAAACCATTAACCCTAATATTGTTGGAATAATTATATTTAAAAGAGCTAAAAAATTATTAGCCAATGAAGGAATTCCTATACTATACTTATAATCCCCTACTATTGGTAATAATAAGTTAAAATCAAAATATGGAGTTATTTGTTCTTTAGCAATAGTGTTATGTAAATAATTTGTGTATAGTATTTTTTCTAGATTAATAACTATATTGGGATGTAAATAACTCCAATAGGTATATACTACCCAGTATCCTGCAGATACCCCTATAAATAAGTGCTCAGCAAATTTATAAAAAATATTATCTTTATATAAGAAACTATATATAGATAAAACTAATAAAGCATAAACCCATACAAATATATCTGTAGAAATATTTACACTAATAGCTAATAAAAAACCTAATTCCATATTATTTTATTTCTATATTTTATCTATTTTCCCTTTCAAAGTTTTTTATAGTTTTTTATTTTAAATAAATTATTTAAATAAATTAATTGGATAAGAAAACAATAGGGGTTTGCTGATCATCATTCCCTTGAGGATTACTTTTTAAATTAGTAATTACCAAATTATTTAATTCTTTATTACTAGAACCTAAGATATCTACTTTCCCTAAATCATTGGCATCTACAACAAATATATCTATTTGAATATCTTTTATACCATTTTCCACTAACTTAGATATTAATTTATTTTTGAAATTAATAGCCCACTTTTTGGGATTATCAGGTGCTAAAACTACATACTTATCATACGGTCTAATTGTACCTCCAGCATCATCTACAGCTGCTGCTTTTCTACCCGCTATAACATAAAACCAACCACTCCTTTTTAAAAACTTCCCAATTATACCTGCTATTATACCTATATAAAACCTTATAAAACCTATTTCTTGAATAACCTTTGTTAAAGCATAGCTACTTGATAATGAACTATCTTCATTAAAATAATGATTGAATAACTCAGATATAAAATTGGTTTCTATTGAAAATACATTAAAAGCTCTTTTTTGAATTATCGCTACTAAACTCTCAGCTATTGATATTAACAATTTATTATTATTTAGCCTATTATTTCTTGATTTTAATAATTTAATTCCTTCTGTTATTAAATTAATAAGATATTCTTCATTTTCAAAATGCGTTATTATAGGGGTTTTTAAACAATATATTTTCATCTTATCATTTGATTTATCTATTATTTCTAATTTTTCTTTTTCTTGATAGTAAAATGATTTAAATACATTTTCTAATTCTTTCGGTAAATTAGTATCTATTTTATTGAAATCTTTTAAACTAAACTCTTTATATAAATTTCTTATAGGTTTTAGATCATAATACAAAATATTTAAACTTAAATAAAAATTCTTTAAATCTTGTATATCAAAATTATAAAAATCTTTTAATATAAAAACAAAATAAACTTTATGCTCTTTATCCTTTTTTAAAATTAAAGTATCAAAATAAGTATTTGAAAAATTATTTATAGATAATTTAAAATAATTTAAAGAAGGAGGATTAAGATATGGGATTATATCTAATATTATCGCATGAAATAAACCTTCATTTTTCAATAAAACTTCAAATATAATTGCTTTTTTGTTTTTGTCTGATTCTATATAGTTTATTAAAAATACTTTGTTTAAGCTAATTTTTAACTTAGAGTTTTTTCTAAAAAAATATAAAAAAAACACAATAATAAATGGAGTTAAGAGTAATAAAGAAAAAACTAATATAAAAATAAAAAATAACATTTTTATTTATTATTTTTAGATTTCGGTTATTGTGTTGTATTCTTTGTCTATTAATCTTAAAGTAGGGTTTTCTGAATCCCCATAAATTATTACTAAATAATTATGAGTTTTTGTTATATCAATAACTTGATTAGGTAGGTTTAAAGTATTTTTTAAATTGCCACCAATAGAGTATATCCTAATATTAGTACTTTTATCAGTTATTATTATATCTGAATTATTTAGTGCATATAAAGCGATTTTATCCTCTGGATTTAGCTGTATTTCTTTTAGGTTTTGAAAATTAAGCGTATATAAATTTAATTTCCCATCACTTGTTAAAACTAAAAACTTATTTTTTTTATTATCTACATCTATATAATTAACTATTCTGTCAAAATCTAATATTTTCTTTCTATTTATAAAGTTAAACCATAAGAAATTAGATATACTATACAAATAAACAAATCTGTTAGCACTAATTAGAAAACTATTTTTTGAAAGATATACTAAATTTGAAGGCTTTAAAATTGTGTCCTTTTTTAAGTATATTAATTTATCATTTTTTATTTCACATATATTAATAGTTTTATTTGTTAATAATAAAAATTTATAATAATTTTCTGAAGCATTTAAAGAATATAAAAATAATGGCTCATAGTTAATATTAAACTGTTTGTCAAGTCTTAGAATTATATTGTTAGCAATAGAAATAGAATTATCAGATAGTAAAGCTAAGTTATCATTATCAATATAAAAAATGCTTTTTACTGAAAAAGGAATATCCTGGGCTTTTATTAGCTTCTTATTTTCTAAATCCCATAAGAAATATTTTCCATATGGAGATAAATAACTTAAGAATTTTTGGTTATAACTTATTGTAGTATTAGATAATACTGGATTTATTAGTAATGAAAAATTTATTAGTAATAAAAATATAGTTATAAATATTTTAGCAAGTTTAAGATAAATTTTAGTTTTATATTTTTTATTCATAGTTGTTTAATTAGCTGGGGATGGGATTTGAACCCACGACCTGCTCATTACGAGTGAGCTGCTCTACCTCTGAGCTACCCCAGCTCCATTTTTTACCTCTTGCTTATTTTTAACATCTTTTTATTATTTAGATTTATATTTTTTTTTTCCTTCTTAAGGATTTTATTTAAAGTTTATTAAAATATAATATAGAAAGGAGGAAGTTTAAATTGTATTTGGTTTTGGATTTAGAAACGAGTGGTACTGAAGTAGGGTATCACGAAATAATTCAAATAGGAGCAGTTTTATTAGACCAAAATTTTAACGAAATATCTACTTTCTTTAGTAATGTTTGCCCTATATATGAAAACCGATTCTCCAAAGAAGCACAAAAAGTTCATTACTTATCCTTCTTAGATCTAAAAAATTCTCCAGCTATATATGAACTAATCCCCGAATTTGAAAATTGGATTATTAAATCACTAAAATTAAAAACTAAAAAAGATTTAAAACAGCTAATTTTAGCAGGACAAAGCGTTTATTTTGATATTATTTTTCTACAGTACGCTTATAAACAAAACCAAATACCTTATCCATTTTCTCACAAAATATTAGATCTAAAAATCTTAGCTTTTTACTATTTTACTATATTACAGAATAACAATATAGAAGTTCCTAAAAGTTTAAGTTTAGAGTCTATTGCTAATTTCTTTAACTTAAAAAGAACTTCTAAAGTCCATAATGCCTTAGAAGATGCTATCCTTACTGCTAAATGTATATCCATTATCTTAAATAACTCTAAACAATTTAAAATAATTAAAGAATAAATTGAAATAAGATCTAAGAGTGGAATAAATTTAGAAGATACCCAATTTTTTAAATTAATTTTTTATAATTTTTTTATTAAATTTTTACTAAATTTTTTACTAAAGTCTATGTCGGGAATTCCTATTAAATAAATTTCATTATCCTTAGTTATTAGTTGTAGTTTCTTATTTTTTAATTGTTTTTTATATTCTTGGTAAATTGGGCTTAAAGATTTATTTAGTATATACATTCTTTGATTATTGGATCCTTTATAAATTTTATTTGTTTTTTTGCTTTCAATAAATGGACCGTCTATTAAAACATCTATATATTTTAAGATATCACCATAATTTTTTTGTAAATAATTAAATTTATATCCACTGTATAAAAGAATATCGTTAAATTTTAATTCTTTAAGTTTTTTTAGTAAAATATAAAGTGATGAGTTTTGATCAAAAGGCTCTCCACCACTTATCGTTATTGATTTAGTATTATAAATCTCTGAATAATAATTAATTTGATCTATTACTTGTGCTATTGTTTTTTTATATTTTTTATCAAATTCCCAAGTATGTTTAGATATACAACCTTTACATTTTATACTACATCCTTGAAACCAAACACCTACCCTTATACCTGGCCCTAATGTTAACACAGGAGCATATATTAAATTAATTAATACACTTGTATTTGATTCTGTATCTCTATAATTCATTAAAGATCACTTAATAAGATATTTACAACTTTTTCTAAGTGTATAGCTCTTGAACCTTTTATATCTATTAAAATTTTTTCTTTATTATCCCTAATTTTTAATTGTTTTATATGATCTATTAAATCATCTACATTTTCAAAAGATAAAACATCATTTAAAATATCATTATTTAAAATATCGTTTTTATTGATTTTATTAAGTATTTTATTAAATTCAGGGCCTACTAAGAAAACCTTCATTTTATCTTTGTTCTTAGTTAATAAATTTAAAATCTTTTTAAATATAAGTAAATGATAAAATTTAGAAAATTTACCTAATTCTAACATATCTCCAAAAATTAAATAAATCTTATCAAAATAATTGGATATCTTAAAAACTACATTTAAATTTTCCTTCATAGATAAAGGATTACTGTTATAGCAATCATCTAACATATATAAATTACCATTTCTTTTAAAATTAAATCTATTTTCTTCTAAGGATTTATTAAATAAATCTTTTTCAATAAAATTAAAAAAATTTAGTAAAACTTCATTTTTTATTTCTTTTATTTTATTTAGTTTTAAATTTAGTAATTTATTAATAAAGAATAAAGCTATTAAAAAGTTTCTTAGAATACCTTTAGATAATATGGAATTTATTTCAAATTTTTTACTTAACTTTCCAAATTTTAAATTAAATATAGTAAAAAAAGTCTTATTTTTATTGATTATTTTGTAATTAAAAATGTGGTAATTTTTATTAGGTAGGATAAATGATTTAGGATTTTTTACATGTTTTTTTATTTTATATTCTGTAGGTAAAATAAAAAACTCTTTGTTATTATTAATTAAATACTCTATTAATTCTCCTTTAGCTTTATTAACCCCGATTATATTACCTACTTGTAAAATATGAGCTGGACCTATTGAAGTTATAATCCCATAATCTATATCAGCTATATTAGCTAAATATTCTATTTGGCCAAATCCCCTCATCCCCATTTCTAATATAGCGTACTTTGTATATTTATTAATTGAAAAAATGGTAAAAGGGACTCCTAATTCATTGTTAAAGCTCTTTTTACTATAAATAATTTGATCCTTAAAGAAAAAAGATAATAAATTATATAGGATATTTTTAGTTGTTGTTTTACCTGCTGAACCTGTTATCCCTATTACTTTCAAATCACTTATAGCTTTTACTTTCTTTATAAAAATCTTTGAAATTAATCCTATAAACCTTATACTATCATTAAATACTATAAAAGCTTTATTATATTTTTTAAATAAATTTGTTAAGTTTTCTTTGTTTAATTGATAAAAATTTTGTTCAATTACAACTAAATCGATGTTTTTTTCTAAAATTTCATTAATGAAATTATGACTATCAAAATTTTCTCCTTTTATACATACAAAAATCTTTATAAATTTTAATTTATCTTCAATTAGGGCTTTATTTAAATTATCTATTAAATTTAAGTTTTCTTGAAAAATCCTTGTATCAGTATTAATTGAGTAAGGGAATAAAATATAGTAATCTTTAAAATTATTTAAATTAAATTCATCTGTAATTTTTAAAATACTATTATTCAAGAAATCAGAAATTTTAAAATAAAAATGCTTATTTAATATATCGTTTATTGGGTTTATTTTTTTAGTTTCATAAAATGCTTTTTTAATAAGGTGTATAGATTTCATATGAGCATTTATAAATCTCATTAACTATTTCTTCAAAACTTAAATTGGTATCTGTTATATTATAGTTTTTAGGAGTTATTAGGAGTAAATTTTTATTTATCTCAAAATTTAAACTAAAAGTGATAGAACTAAGATGATTAATTATTGAATTTATACATTCTTTGCAAATTATTTCCTTATTAAAATGAAAAAGCAATTTAATATTTTGTAATTTTAAATTAGAAGATATATTCAATAAGGGATTTAATATTGAATATAAATTTTTGTTTAATATAGTTTTATCAAAGACAAGAACAAGAATTTCAAAGTCATTTTTATTATCAATGCTTATATTTTTATTTATCAAAAAAAAGGCAGATTTTATGTTAGGAATATCTTTTAGATTAATTAAAACGTATTGTTTTTCAGTTTTATTTAACTTTTTTCCAAAAATTATATTTAATCTGTTTATTTCAGCAAAAGAATTATTTAAAAAAATAAACAAAAATAAAACTATAATTATAATTCTTTTAAATAATGAATTAAGCATTTTTCATATTTTTAATTCTATATTTTTTTCTATTTATCCTTTAAACGAGTTTTTAAAACACAATAAACTTATATTTGGTATTTGTATTTAAAAAGGGGATAAATCTAAAAATGTTAAATATTATATTAGTAAATTGAATTTAATAAGTTTAAATAGAACTTAAGGGGGAAAAGTAATGGATATTGAACAAAAATTTTTATGGAAGATTTCAGGTGAGCAAGGAGAAGGTATAGATTCTACAGGACATATATTTGCTTATAACGCCTTTAAAAATGGATTCCATATTTCTTCTTATAGAAAGTATTCTTCAAGAATAAAAGGAGGAAATACTACTTTTGAAGTTTTGTTTTCTAATAAAGAGGTTTATGCAAGATCTAAAAAATTAGATGTTTTAATTGCTTTAGATGAAAAAGCAATTTTAGTATCAAAAGAACAGATTAAAGAAAATACGTTTATAATATATGATGAAGCTACTGATATTGAAGAAATAAACAGTATTAAAGCTATAAAAATCCCATTACCACTTAGTAAGATAGCAAGGGATCTTACAGGTAGTGCTTTATCTAAGAATATGGTAGCTTTGGGAGCTAGTTTAGCTGTCTTTAAAAATTTACCTTATGAGTATGTATTTAAACAAATAGAAAAGAGGTTTGCTAAGAAATCTATAGAAACAGTTGAAAACAATAAAAAAGCATTTTTAGCGGGTTATGAGCTTGTTAAAAACTATATTACACAAAATAACTTAAATGAAATAATAATTCCTACTAATTTAAGTAATAATAAAAGAATGAGTTTATTAACTGGTAATGAAGCATTGGTTTTGGGGATGTTATATGCTGGGGTTAAGTATTTTGCGGCTTATCCGATAACTCCTGCTAGTAGTATTTTAGAGATGATGATAAGAAATATAAAAGATTTTGGAGGAGTTGCTATTCAAACTGAGGATGAAATATCTGCTATTAATTCAGTTATAGGAGCATCAATAGCTGGGGTAAGAGCTGCTACTGCTACTTCTGGACCCGGATTTAGCCTTATGGTGGAAGCGATAGGCTATTCATATATGACTGAAACTCCAATAGTTGTAATAGATGTTCAGCGTGGAGGCCCTTCTACTGGATTACCTACTAAAACAGAAGATTCTGATATACTTAATGTAGTTTTTTCTGGGCATGGAGATATTGAAAAAATAGTACTATTCCCATCTAATCCTTATGAAATGTTTATTTTTGCTAATACTGCTTTTAACTTAGCTGAAAAATATCAATTACCTGTTATTCTATTGTCTGATTTAAATTTAGGTGAAAATGTATATACTACTGATTACATTGATCTAAATAAAATAGACATAAAAATAGATAGAGGAAAATATGTGGATAATAATACTAAATTTAACTTTTTAAATGAATCAAATGGGGTATTAAGAAGATATGCTATAACTGAAGATGGTATAAGTTATAGGATTATTCCGGGAACCGCAGGATTCTCTTATCAGATTTCAGGTAATGAACACGATGAAGAGGGATTTATTACCGAAAATAAAAATATTAGATATAATATGATGCTTAAAAGAAAAAGAAAATTACAAAATTTTAATGAATACTATATAGATTATATAGATCTTGGAAATAATCCTCAAATTGCTTTTATATCTTATGGATTTAATTATTACTATCTTTTAGATGTTCTAAAAGAATTATATAACAAAACAAATATTTCTTTTAGGTTAATAAAAATTATAACCATATATCCATTCCCTATAACGCAATTAGAAGAATTAATAAATAATATGAAGACAGTTATATTCTTTGAACAAAATATGTTAGGACAATTAAGAAAACTATATTATATGTTTAATGGAACTAAGGAGACTTTATTAATTAATAAATTTGATGGGGAACCTTTTTATTTTGAAGATTTATATGAACAAGTTTACCAAATTATTTATAATAAAGTTAAAGTATAATATTTTTATAAATATACAAATTTTTAAAAGCAGCTTTATTTTTATCTTGGTATTAATTAATTTTTTTGTTTTTAAATACAATGTATTTGCTAATAATTATATAAATCAGGATGATACTTTTATTAATAAAACTGAAACCTTTAATAATAAGTTGGTTTTAATTAATGATAAGGTTTACTACTATAAAAATCCATTGTTAAACTATAAAATTATTGATAATTTCTTAGATTTAGTTAAATATGATAATAATAATTTTTTGTTTTTAAATTATGAAGATAATAAATTTAATTTATACTTATTTTCTAAGAATTTAACTTTTTTTTGGAATTATTTTAAACATTTTAGTATAAAAAAAATATATTCTATAAATCAAAATGGTTTTTTAGATTATATTGGGTCATTTTATAAGAATAGCTTGATTTTTCTTGTTTTTGATAAATATATATTTGTTTTTGAGATAGATAATAAATATAATATAAAAAGAATTTTTAAAGATAGATTGATAGATATTATAGGAAATAGTGCTAAATTTTTAAGTACTGATTTTAAACCAACTTTATTATCTATTTTATATTCTTATGATGATAAAATATTAATTAAGGCTGGGAATGATTATTTCATTTGCGAAGTTGATTTTAATAATAATATAGTTTTTAAATTATTAAAGAAAATTTCTGTTCAAAATAAATCTAATGATTTTATAATTAATCAGTTATTTGTGGATAAAAATAATTTAGCTTTTTATTCTTTTTTTGAAAAGATAGGAGATAAACTTTATTATATAGTTCAAGATGTATATGATAATTGTTATTATAAGGTTAGTGCTGTAAATAGTTATGAATCTAATTATATTATTCTAAATAAATTGGATAATATATTACTTATACAAAATAATTATTCAGTAGATTTAGTTTATGATAAAGATAATCTAATTTCAATTAAGGATGCAGGATATTATGTTTTTAGCTATAAATTAAGAGATAGTTTAATTTTGGTTTTACTAAATAATTCAAGTTTATTTTTTGGTAGATTAAATCAATTGAATAAAGAAATAGAACCTTTGTTTTCTATAAAGGATGTTATATATGCTTTCAGAAATCAAAATTACATTTATTTTATTAAAAAAGAAGAGGATTTTTATTATCATCTTTATTTTGTTGATTTAAAAAGTTTAAATTATTTTATAAAAAATAATAAAGAAGATGAACAATTTGATTTAAATAAAGATTTTATAAGAAATACTTATTTAAAATTGGATGTCATACCTGAGAAATTTTTTATATTTAATTAGTTTATATTTTGTTTTTACATTTTAAATATAGGAATTATTAAAAAAAAATAAAATATAATAACTATGGAGAATATTTATTTAAATGAGTTAGCTAATATTTTAGAAAATATAGAAAAAATACAACAGAAACTGTTAGCTAATAAAAAAGATATAGAAAATATTATTTCCTTACTAAAGGAATTTTCTTCTAATCCTATTAGTAACAATTTAGATGATCCAATAATTCAAAGAGCTAAAAAAACACTTAATGAATTAATTAATGATTTACAAAATGAGTACTATAAATTGGAATCATTAACTCCTCCTAAGGATTGGGAAAAATTTCATTATGTGTTTTTAAATTCCTTAAAGCAACAGATAGAAGGGTATGAAGAGATATTTTTGGTTTTTATTGATGGTAATGTAACTCATATAAATATTGGAAATCTTAAAATAAAGAATGCATTAGATATACTCCATGAAAATGTTTAATTAGTTATTAATTCAATAATTAAAAGGAGGGAACTTAATGAGGAAGAAAGTAAGTATAATTGGAGCAGGTAATGTGGGTGCTACTTTAGGACAATTATTAGCTATTTTTGAGATATCAGATGTTGTATTATATGATATTATTCAAGATATGCCTCAAGGTAAAGCTTTAGATATAAGTCAAATGCTAAATATTTTTAATTCTGATTCTAAGGTTATTGGTACAAATGATTATAAAGATATTGAAGGTTCTGATATAGTTGTTATTACTGCAGGAGCAGCAAGGAAACCTGGAATGTCAAGAGAAGAGTTATTATCTTTTAATGCTGGAATTATTAAAGAAGTTTCCAATAATATTGCTAAGTATTGTGATAGTAATAAATGTATAGTTATTGTAGTTTCTAATCCTTTGGATGCTATGACTTATTTAGCTTATAAGGTTTTAAGTAATTATGGTTTTACTAAAAATAGGGTTATGGGTATGGCTGGAGTACTAGATTCTTCTAGATTTGTACATTTTATTAGTGAAAAATTAAATGTATCTAAGAATAATATTAATGCATTTGTTTTAGGGAGCCATGGAGATACTATGGTACCTAGTGTTAAATATACTACAGTTGCTGGTGTAAGTTTGGAGAATTTACTAAATTCTCAAGATTTGGATAATTTAATCCAAAGAACAAGAAAAGGTGGAGCTGAAATAGTAAGTTTATTAAAAAATTCTTCTGCTTATTATGCACCTGCTGCTTCTACTTTTAAGATGATTAAATCTATTATCTTTGATAAAAAAGAGATCCTACCAGTTAGTGTATATGTTGATGGTGAATATGGTTATAAAGATATAGTTATTGGGTTACCTGTTGTTTTAGGAAAAGATGGAGTAGAAAAAGTAATTGAATTTAATTTAACTGAAAATGAGAAAAAAGAACTAAATATTTCTGCTGATAAAATTTCAGAGCTTTGTAAAGAATTATATAATCTAAAAGTTTTAGTTTAATATAAAATTTTATATTAAGGGGGATTTTTATGAAGGTTAAAGTTAGTTTAAAAGATAAAATGGAAGTCATTGTTGATAATTGGAGAAAAACTTATAAAGAAGTTATTAATAATTATGGAGATGTAGTTATAGATAGTATAAAGGTAAATCAAATTTTAGGTGGAATGAGGGATGTACCTGCTTTAGTTTGTGAGACTTCATTTGTTGATCCTTATGAAGGAATAAAATTTAGGGGATATACTATAAAAGAAGTATTAGATAAATTACCAAAACCTAAGGGAGCAAATTATCCTTATGCTTTAGGTATTTGGTATCTGTTATTAACAGGGGAGATGCCTACTGAAAATGATGTGGTAGAATTAGAAGAATATATTAAAGCTAAGCAAAAATTACCTCAATATGTTATAGAAATTTTAAGAAATATCCCATCTAATACTCATCCTATGACTCAGTTTTCAATAGCAATATTAGCTATGCAAAGAGAGTCGTTATTTACTAAGGAATTACATAATTTAGCTAAAAGTGATTATTGGAAACCTATGTTAGAAGATTCTTTAAATTTGATATCTAAAGTACCTGTAATTGCTGCTTATATATATAGAAAGACCTATAGAGATGATGTATTTGTTAAACCTAATAATGATTTGGATTGGGCTGCTAATTTTGCTTACATGCTTAATCCTTATGATGATTATATAATCAACCCGGATTTTCAAGATTTAATGAGATTATACTTAATATTACATAGTGATCATGAAGGTGGTAATGTTAGTGCTCATACTTGTTTTAATGTTTCTTCTGCTTTATCTGATATATATTATTCAGTTAGTGCAGGATTAAATGGTTTAGCAGGTTCTTTACATGGAAGTGCTAGTAGTGATTCATTAAAATGGATTCTTTCTATTATTAAATTCTATAATAGATTACCAACTGAAGAGGAATTATATAATTATGTTAATTCCTATTTAGATGCAGGTAAAATAATTCCTGGTTTTGGGCATGCAGTTTTAAAAGTAACTGATCCAAGATATTTAGCTTTAAGGGATTTTGTAGATAAATATAAACTGGATTCTGATATATTTAGATTAATAAAACTATTATATAAGGTAGTACCTGAAGTATTAAGTGCTAGAGGGAAAGTTAGAGATCCTTATCCTAATGTTGATGGTCATTCAGGAGCAATGTTGTATCATTATAATATAAAAGAAACTGAATTTTATACAGTGGTTTTTGGGGTTTCTAGAATTTTGGGTATGACTGCCCAGGTTATATGGGCTAGAGCTGTTAATTATCCTATTGAAAGACCTAAATCATTAACCATTAATGATATAGTAAATATTGCTAAAAGTAAAAAATAAAAAAACAGGAAGATAAAAAATACTGGAGGTGTTTTAATTAATGACTAATACTGTTAATAAAAAACAAAAACGTAAATTAAAAAAAGCTAAAATATTAAGAAAAGTGCTGAAAAGGACCTTAAGAAATAAAAGTATTTTGAAAAAAGTTAAGGTATTATATAAAAATACAAAAAAACTTATATTGGAATATTCTAATAATAAAAATGATGAATTGAAGGATAAAATAAAAGAAAAGTTAAGTGAGCTTTATAAAGAACTTGATAAAGCAGCTTCAAAAGGGGTTATCCATAAAAATGAAAGTGCTAGAAAAAAATCTAGAATTACTACTTTATTTAATAAATTAAATAAATTATGAAAAATAGAAAAAAAACAAGAAAAAATAATAATAAAGAGAATTTAAAAAGTAAAACTACAAGAAAAATTAAAAATAACGATAATAGTAATATAGAGATTTTTCAGGATATAATAAAAGAGTCTGTAAACGAATGGGATAAAATTGAGGGAGATATATTGGAAAGCATAAGATGCCCTAAATGTAAAGGGATTATCTATGAAGATATAGATATAGAAGATTTATTTTGGGAGGAAGAAAAAGAAGTTAAAGAATTTGCATGTTTAATCTGTGGTTATAGGTTTTACATTGATATTTCTGATTTAAAAGCTAAAATTAATATTAATAAAAATAAATATAATTAATCATTTTTTAATTAAAAGTTTTTCAATTTTTGTGAGTAATTCATTTTTGTATGATAGATGACTTAGCTATAAAAAATAGAATATCAATTTTAGAGAATCAATTTAAAACAAGAAAAGATACAGCTTTGTTATTAGAATTATGTTTACTATATGATAAATTAGATCAATTTGTAGATTCTTTTAAAAATTTTCAGATATTAGTTGAAAATTACCCGTTTTTTATAAAAGGTAAGTTTTTTTATACTTTTTTTTTAATAAAATGGGGTAGAAAGGAAAAAGTATTTAATATTATAGAAGATTATTTTATAACTAAATTTTTTTATAATGTTCCTAAAGCTTACTATGTTAATGATGTGGATATCTCAAAGTTTTCTTATATATTTGATAAAGCTCTCGAGAATATAGAATTAATTTTAAAAAATAATATTGAGCCTTATAATCTTGTTTTGAAAGGTTGGATACTTTTTGTAAAAAAATTAAATTATATTGAGTTTTTTGAAGAATTATTATCTAAATATAAAGATAATCAAAATATAATTTATTTATTTTCTTTGCTAAGTATAGATAATTCAGATTATTCTAGGGCTGTCCTTCTTTTAAAAAAATTAATGGATATAAATCCTGTTTTTGATATGACTTATTTATTATTGGGGTATATTTATTTAAATCAGAATTTATTTTCAAATGCTATTTCTTATTTAAAGAAAGCTTCGGAATTAAATTCTAAGTCTTCTATAGCACACTTATTATTAGGTAAGCATTTGATTTTACTGGATAAATTAGAGGATGCTATAGAAATATTGTATAAAGCCAGGGATTTAGAACCTAATAACCCTGAAATATATTACAATTTAGCTATTGCTTTTAAAAAACAATTTGATTTGGATAAAGCTCTTAAATTACTAAAAAATTGCTTGGATTTTAATTATAATGTAACTGAAATTCTAAAAGAGATGGCAGATATCTATATAATTAAAGGGGATTATAAGGAAGCTCAAAAAATATTAGAAGAAATCCTGAATTATTCCATAATTGAAGAACCAGAAATATTAGAAAAATTGGCTATAGTAAATGAAAGATTAAATAAATTAGATAGTGCTTTATACTATATTGATAAAGCTTTAAAAATTGAGCCTGATAATATTGCTTTTATTAATTTAGCAGCTTTACTTTCTTTTAGAAAAGGAGATATTGATTATTCTTATTCATTATTTAGAAAATTATTGTCTAAAGAATACAAAAATTTTGATGTTTATTATTATTTAGGTATAATAGAGTTAATCAGACTCAGATTTACTTTAGCTAAAGATTATTTTGAGAAAGCTTTAGAAATTAACCCTAATAAAAATGAGATAAAATATTTCTTAGCTTTGATTTATGCATTTGAAGGTAAGTTATCTAATGCTATTGATATTTTTATTAAGGCTAAAGATTTAGTTAAAGATCCTTATAAATATAAGTTATTATCTTTTAATATAGCATCTGCTTTCTCTTTAATAGGTAATATTTCAAAAACTGAGCAGTTTTTAGATGAAGCTATTCATGATTTTATTAATTCTCTAAGAAATGTTTCTGAACAAGATATATTGTTTTATACTACTTTGTTATTCCAAACTAAAGTTATTATAGAAACCTCTAAATTATATAATAAATTATTTGAAACTTATAATAATTTAACGAACTCTACTTTACAAACCTTACAAGCGATTGTAGATATCATAGAATCTAAGGATATATTTACTAAAGATCATACCAAGCGAGTAATGATAATATCAACAGAAATAGCTAAAAAAATGAATATAGATGAAGAATTCTTAAAAGCATTGATAGCAGGTACTGTAGTACATGATATAGGGAAAATAGGAATACCTGATAATATCTTAAATAAACCAGGAAGATTAACTGATGAGGAATTTGAAATAATGAAAAAACATACTATAATAGGTTATAATATAGTAAAACAGATGTATTTTCCTTGGCCTAATGTTAGTGATCAAAAATTACTAAAAAAATATGGTGGAATTCCTGAGTGTGTTAGGTATCATCATGAAAAATGGGATGGGACAGGGTATCCTGATGGTTTAAAAGGAGAAGAGATTCCGGTTTTGGCAAGGATAATTGCAGTAGCTGATGTATTTGACGCTTTGATGAGTAAAAGACAATATAAAGAAGGGTTACCTGCTTATAAAAGTATAGAAATTATCGAAAAATCTAAAGAAAAACACTTTGATCCTGATGTAGTTAATGTATTTTTAGAAATTGCCGATGATTTAGTATTGTTATTGTATGCAGGAGTACCTGTTAAAGAATTATTTGAAGATAAAAGCGTTTTTGATTTCTTTAAAGAGCAAACTGGCCCAACTCAATATCAACACCATGATATAAACCTCGATGATTTATTTAAAAATATTGAAAAATTCTAAATTGTATATTATATTTTTTATTACTTTTTTTATTTTATTTTATTTATTTAATTTTTGGGGGTGTATTTCTTATAAAAATCGAATTTATTATACTATTTTTTATCTTGATAAAAATTATGGATATTTGATACCTGTTTCCTTTAAAATTGGTAATAATTCAAGTAATGAAGTTATTAATAATATTGTATATGAAGTTTTAAAGATTAAAGTAGATAGTATTAAAATGGTTGTTGATAAGGACAATAAAAGTAATATTTTTAATATTTTTATATCCCAAAAACCGGCTTTAATTTACGATTATGATACTATTTTAGCTTATGATCAGTTGTATTTTTCTTTTTTTTATAGCCAAATTTATGGAAAAATCAATTTTTATTTTAATAGTAATAGACTTATATTAAATGGAATAGATTTTTCATTTAATATAGATGAAATTAATACAAAGATTTTTAACAATATTTTTAATTTAAAGAGAATAGATGAAGGTAACTATTTTTTATTTAGTTCATACGATAAAAATAATGTTATTCCTGTTTTCTTACCTAAAAATTATAAATTAAGTATTACTTTATCTAATCAGCTTAATGATAAAGGGTTATATAGTATTAAAGATTTCTTATTAGCAAAATTTAATATAAAAGGATTATATGTTCAAGATAACGATACTTTTATTATCTACTTTAATGAAGATATTATAAAAAAAGAAACTGATATGAAAAAATTTTATTTTTTATTTTTTAATACTAATTTAGAAAAAATAGTTTTTAAAGATAAAAATAAAGTTTTAATTAGGCCAAAGAATTTTTCTTTTGCTTCCTATGCTATTAATAGTTTTTAAAATATGTAATAACAAAATAACAAATAATAAATAAAAAGAGAATGGGTAATCATTTTGATTTAATAGTAAGTTTCTTAATAGGTTTTATTTTATATGTTTTAACCATTTTTACTTATAAGTATGGAATAAAGAATTTCCAAAATAAAGTAATAAAAGAAGATTATTTTATAACTCCTATTGATTTTTTGTTTATATTGATTTCATTATTTTATTATGATAAATTATTTTTATTGGTGCTTACTTTTTTAGGCTTTAATTTAGGGGGAGTGTTTTATTCTTATTTTATAAAAGGAGAAGTACCTAATTTTATTTTTATCTTTCTTAATTCTATTACTATTTTTACTCCTTTGTTTTTCTTATCTTTTTTGATTTCTATATTTTTAGATTTTAACGATGCTTTGGATATTACAAATAATTGGGTTTATATTTTTAAAATGTTATTAGTTTTTATGGGATATATTATTTTTAATAAAGTTTTAACTATTTTTATTAAAGAATTATTTAATTTTTTAAGAAATAGAGGGTATTTTATAGAGTTTTTAAGCATTTTAATTAAAAGAATTAATGATAATTTTTTAGGGTACTTAGAATTAATACTTTTTTCTCAAGCTATATTAGCTTTTATTTTCTTTATATTTTTTCTACAAAAGAATTATTTTAATTGCTTAATAATTTTATTAATAGTTTTTTCAATTTATTATATAGATAAAATTTTATTTGATTTATATTCAGTTTATGATAGGACTATTGAGATGGTTTTAAAAATATTAGAAGAATATGATTTTAATACCTTAGAGCATTCCAAAAGGGTAGCTTTTATTGCTAAGGAGTTAGCTATGCATGTTGGGCTATCTCATGAGGAAGTATCTTCTATAGAATTAGCAGCTAAATTACATGATATAGGTAAACTTGATGTTCCTTCTTTTATTCTAAATAAGAAATCAAGATTAACTAATTTTGAATATAAGTTAATTACATTTCATCCAATTATAAGTGCTCAAATAAGCCAGGGGATTTTAAGTAAGGAGGAATTAGCTTTTATTAAATACCATCATTTATATCCTAACATTGAAAATAGGAAAATAACCTATGAAGATGTTCCTTTGGGAGCTAGAATTATAACTATTGCTGATATATATGATGCTTTAAGATCTAAGAGATCTTATAAGCAAACTTTATCTCATGAGGAGGTTATAAAGGAAATGAGCAAAGATTTACTTAAAGATGTGATAGATCCTTATTTATTTATTAAATTCACTGAAATCTATGATAAAATAAAGGATCTTTATGAAACTAAGGGAAATTGAAGAAACCTAAGAAAAAATAATGAAGCTTAAAGGTAGGGAGGGTAAGGAGGGGAATACAAAATAATTCCCCTCCTTAAAATCATATTCTTTTTTTAGTTTAGTTAGGAATTAACTTTTTTAAGCATTTCATCCCATAGAGTATCTTTAGCAAAGGAGGTATCTTGATAGGAATAGGATGGACCACCCCAAGTAGGCATTTCAACAGATACTCCTGTAGCATTAGGATGAGCATTAGTATGGAATTCTTTTACTACATATTCATTTAAAGCATTAACAAGCTCAGTAGCAGCTTGTTTAACTTGATCACTTACATTAGCTTGGGATAATTGTTTAGCAAAATGTCCTAAATCTCTAAAGGTTCCATAGAATCTTTCTGTCTTTGATATAATTGATTTAACGGTTTTAAAGTCTTGGGGATTATCCATAATAGCTTGTGCTAAAGCGTTAGTTTTTTCTGCAACTAAATTAGCTTTTTCTAAATCAACAGCTGATAAAGTTTTGATGGAGTGGGTGAAGTTAGCAGCTGCTTTAACTATCATTGTAGCTAAATCCCTTGGTTCTACATCTACATTTATTAGCATCATTTGTTGTGCTACTTTTAATACATCAGCTAAAGTTTTACCGAAAATCCTACCATAAGGCCAGCCATCTGCTCCTTCTAATTGTTCTGAAGCTACCATATATTTAGCAAAATCTCTTAATTCGTAACCTACTTCAGCCATTGCCATCAAACAAGCATCCCAACCTAAAATATCTATTTTTTTACCACCTATTTCTACTGCTTTTGCTAAAGCTTGTTTAATTTCATTTAATGACATAAATTTGATATGAGTATCATCTTCTACTGCTCCTTCCCAACCAGCTCCGTGATCACTTATTATAACTGCTACGTGATCAGCTGGGAATTTCTTTATTAGTTCTCCTATCTTGGTCCCCATAAATTCTGGGTCAGCTGTATTAACTTTACCTAAATTTTCAATAACTGGTGAATTAATTTTTCCTAGCTTAGGATCAGGATATAAATAAAATGTTTTAGCTTGCTTCCATTGCTTACCATAATTTCCTTGGTCTGCTATTGAGACCATGTGGGTATTTTCATCTGAACCTACTTTTTCTAATTCATCTAAATCATCAAATAGGTAACTGTATAAGTTATTATCTCCAGCACTGTAAAGAAGTACTAGCCACTTTTTGTGTTGATTTTCTTCTGGTACTGTAACTACTTCATCTTTTATACTTACTTGTTGGGTTTCCGGTTTAGATGATTGATTTTTAGAAGTAGTTAAGTAGGTTTCTTGTGTATTTGGACTAACTTTATTTATCATACTTTATTTTCCCTCCTTTTGGTTTATTTTTTTGTTTTTTACAATTTCAATATGATAAAAAAAAATAGAAAAAAAATAATGATTTGTTAAAAAAATGTTAAAAATAAAATAAAAGTAAAAAACACTAAAAGAGTACCAATAAAATTTATAATTTTATCGTATTAAATTATGTAAAAAGTAAAGAATAAAAAGATTAAAATATTTATGTGGAAAAGTTTTTTAAAGCAAAATAAAAAACATATTAATCTTAATGAGCTTTATTTATTAGTTTTTAATGAATTGGAAAATAAAGATAAGGAAAATGAAATTTTGGAGCATTTACAGAATTGCTATGATTGTAATTCAAAATATGTTAAATTAAAAGATGAAATTAACTTTTTATTAAATAATAGTAAATTTTTAAATAAAGAAACTGTAAAAGTTAAAAATAATAGTTATTTTACTTTAAAAAAGAAATTGGCATTTTATTTGGCTTCTTTTATTTTAATATGTGGGATATTTTTTTTAACTTATTTTATAAATAATCATAAAGAAGATATTGTTTTAAATGAAAATATTGATACATTAGAATTGATGAAGCTATATGGTAAAATAAATTTGGTTGAAAATAATATTGATGAATATAGATTGATTACTTATAATTATGAAGAGGAATTTAACGAATTTTAATTTGTATTAAAAAAGGAGGTGATTAATATGAGGTAATTAATTTTAGCCTTATAGGAAATTGAAAAATTTATATACATAAGGAGGGAAGTATATGATGAAAAAAAACTATAAATTTTTAATAATAAGTCTAATTTTAACTATTATGATACTATTAAGTATAATATTTAATAGTTATAAGGATCTTAAGTTAAGTGATTTAGGTAATAGTTTAGCTTTTGCACAAAATGACAAAAAAAATACATTTATGGATAGCAACCAAAAAGATAATTTAAAATCTAAGGAATTAAAAGAAAAAGTAGGTAAGCATATCTCTAAAAAAATTGAAGATGATAAGGATTTTTGGAATTATTTACAAACCAATCACTCTAATTTATATAATTCTCTTAATAATCTAAAATCCAAATACCAAGATTTATATAACCATTTTTCATTTAGAATTTACGGAATATATAAATTAATGAATAGAACAGAAAATAATGTTATTAAAAATTTACTTAAGGAAAAAATAGCTATTCATGATAAAATAGTTAGTTTAATTTATGATTATAAAGAAAAAAAGGTTCAGGCAAGCGAATTTGAAAATAAAATGAAATCATATATTAAAGATTTATTAGATAATGAAGAAAAAATATTAACTGAAAGGGTTAATGAATTTAAAGCTAAGAAAGATCAAATGGCTCAAGATATGTATAAAAAAATGAAAGAAAAAGTAGATAAAGAAAAATAGTATATAACAAGCGTAGCTACTTGGTAGCAAATAGGTGAATAAGTGGATAGTCTTTTTTATATTAAATCAGGTATACAACCTTGGTTTAAATATGATATATAAAATTAAAACATAATAAAGAATACAAAAAGCAACAGGGAGATAATAAAAAAATAATGATAATAAAAATAATATAAATAAAGGGGATATGAAAAAATGAGAAAAATGTTATCTTATATAACTGTAGCAGTATTTGTAATTACTTTAGTTTTGGGTGATGTTCTTGCTGCCACATCTACTGATTCTAAAGAATCAAATGCTAAAAGTACTACTGTTACTACATCTACTACTGCTGCTAAAGCTGGTCAAGTAAAGGAAGAGACAAAGAAAGAAGAAAAAGAAATGAAAAAAGAAGCTAAAAAAGAAGTAAAGAAAGAAGTAAAGAAAGAACAAAAAGAAACTAAAAAAGAAAAAAAGGAGCTAAAAAAGAAGCAAAGAAAGAAGAAAAAAGAAACTAAGACTACAAAAGCTTCTTCTAATACTACAAGTACTACTGCTAATAAATTTAATACAAATACTACTAATAATAAATCTAATATCTCAACAACTAATACTAATAAAAAATAATTAATATTTAAAATAATAAGAATTTAATAATAAAAAAATTTAATTCCCCTGCGCCTTCTTTATTTATTTAATGAAATAAAAAAGTATTTTAATAAGTGTTTTAAAAAAACAAATCTAATTTTTAGAGAATTAATTAATATAAAGTTTACTAAAATACAAAAATATTTAGTATGAAATCTCTTTTTTTTATTATTTTTATTTTGTTTTTTTATGCTAATATTTTAAATTTTACCTTTTCTAAGGAAATTGAAAGATCTAAAAATAATAAAGAAATCTCTTATAAAAAATCAATTTTGATTACTGTCTTACCTATTAAATTTGTTTTAAATAATATTTTATCTAAGAATACTAAAGATTACAATATAGAAGTTATTCTTAAAGGTGGAGTTGATCATCATAGCGTAGATTTAAGCCCTAACTTAATTAAGAAATTAAATTCTTTTAATTATATTTTAACTTTTAATTCCCTTGAAATTGAAAAATTACTTTTAAAAAAAATTGACAAAAATAAGTTAATTGATTTATATAATGATAATTATCTTGAAAACGATCCTCATGTCTGGTTGTCTTTAAAAAATCTCAAAAAAATTTATTTAAACACTTACAATTTTCTTTATAATATTGATAAAAATAATTACAAGTATTATAGAGATAACTTAAACAAAGTAATTACCAAAATAGAATTATATAATACCTTGTTATTAAATAAAACCAAGAATTATAAAGGGAAATATATCTTAACTTATCATAATGAATATTATTATTTTGCTAAGGATTATAATTTGAATATAATTTCTTTACAATATAATGAATCTGAAATTTCTTTGAAAGATATTCAAAAAATAACAAATTTAATAAATCAAGATAAAATTGCTTTTATTTTAACTTCTGCTTATTATGATAATTCAGTTTTCTTTAAATTAACTAATAAAACTAATAAAAAAATAAAAATAATAGTTTGTGATCCCTTTAATGAAGATACTATAAATATCTTCTGGAAAATATATTCAAATATTTAATTAATTAACTTTTATAGTAATTTCTTTAGTAAATCCATATTTATATATTAGAGCTTATACAATGTAGATAATTTTTTATTAATTCTTTATTAATGGGGGGAATATTATGAGAAATACTAATATTTATTTATCTACTTTAAAAAATGAAATCTCTAATAAATTTTTATGTTCTGATTGTATAAATGAATTAAAGCAAAAAGATAATAGAAGATTTTATTACCTGTTTATAGGATGTAATAATTGTGGAGAATATTTTAGTATTATTTTAGTATTATTTCAGTATTATTTCAGAAGGGAAATATATCAATAATAAAATAGAAATAAACAGAAGTAAAAGCTCTTTTAAAGATTTTAATTTATGTAATGATTGTTTAGAGGAATTTAATAATCCAAATGGTAATAGATATAATTATCCTTTTATAAGTTGTCCTACTTGTGGCCCTAAATTATATTCTATTAAAAATAACGAATTAATTTATTATCAGGATTATAAGGAACCTTTTGATATAATATCTTCTTATTTAAAGGATGAGAAATTAGTATTAATAAAAACGGGTAGCATGTTTTTGTTATTAGCTGATGCTAAAAGTGATATTGCGGTTAATAGGATTAGAAAAGTTAAAAATACTCTTAAACCTTTACCTGTTTTATTTAAAGATATAGATACTTTAAGTAAATATGTTTATGTTAATAAAAAAATTTCTGAGGTACTTAATATATGACATTCATATTTTAAAGAAAAATGAAAATAATGGTTTATTAAATAATGATTTATCAAAGGAAATTAGTAAATCTAAATATTTAGGAGTATCATTACCTTTTGATCCATTTTTGTTCATTTTACAAGAGATTTATAATAGCCCTATTGTTTTTACTAGTGCTAATTTAGCTTCTGATGGGCTAATTATTGAAGATGAAAAAATAAAAGACATTTTCTTAAATAAAGTAGATTTTTGTTTATTACATAATTTAGAATTTAAAAATGAGGTAGATTTTAGTATTGGTTTTTATGAGGTTGAAGATTTTATAATGTTAAGGAGGGCTGGGAGTTATGTAGGAAATTATATTAATATTCCATATAAAGTATTTAGGGGTATATGTGTAGGTCCTGAATTGGAAAGTTCTATTGCTTTAGCAGTAGATAATAAAGTTTTTATATCTACAAGGATGGGGTATCTGGTTAATAAATCAGTTTTCGATACTTTTGAAAAAAATTTTTTTAAGTTATTGAATTTGTTTAATATTGATTTAGATTATATAGTAGCAGATTTACATCCTTATTATTTATCTACTACTTTTGCTAAAGAATTCTCTGATGATTTACTATTGGGATGGGATTCAGATCCCGCTATAAGAAATATAGCGGGATTAGTTGAAAGATACCCAGATTTTGCTATAAAGGGTGTGGAATTAAGAAAATTTGGACAAACTATTATAGAATTAGTTGCAGGGGCTAGAATAAATCCTAAATGGATAGTACCTGGTGGAATGGCTCAATCCTTAATAGCTGATAAGAAAGATAAAATCCTTAAAGATATCCCTAAAGTAAAAAATAATGTTATTTTTGCTTTAAATTATTTTAAAGATTATATACAAAAAAACAAAGATTTTATAGAGCAGTATGCTAACTTTGATACTTGCTATTTAGGTTTAATTAAAGATGATGAATCTATTGAACATTATGATGGAAAAATAAGAATTATTGATAAAGATGGTAATTTTATTAATGAATTTAATGATATGGAATATATTAATTATATAGGAGAATATATTGAAGATTGGAGTTATTTAAAATTCCTTTATTATAAGCTTTTAGGATATGATAAAGGTGTTTATAGAGTAGGACCTTTAGCTAGATTAAACATAATAAAAAAAATTAATACTGAGTTAGCTAATGAAGAATTGAAAATATTTAAATCTTTAAATGGTTCAAAACCTGTTAAACAATCATTTTATTATCATTATGCAAGGTTAATTGAAATACTTTATTGTATAGAAAGAGTAGAACAGATATTAAATGATCCTTATATATTAAGTAAAGATGTATTAGTTAAAAATAGGGTAGAAAATCAAGAAGGAATAGGAGTTATTGAGGTACCAAGAGGTACTTTAATACATCATTATTGGGTTGATGAGGAAGAAAGGTAATATGCCTATTCTAATTCAATTCTATGATTTTCAAAATAATCTTATTAAAACTATAGAAAGAACATAATATTTAAATGAGTTTGATATGAGTTTGATATTTTTAAAGATATTAAAGATATTATTGATTTTTTGAAGGTTATAAATTGGGAGATATAGAATAATAATAGTAAAGGAATATCAATGGGGTGAAGTGTAAAGATGGCAGGTCATTCTAAATGGCATAATATAAAGCATAAAAAGGAGAGAATGGATAAATTAAAGGGAAAACTTTTTGGAAAGTTAAGTAGGGAGATAATGGTTGCAGCAAGAGAAGGTGGTCCTGATCCAGAAAAAAATACAAAACTTAGATTGGCTATAAAAAAAGCTAAAAGTGCAGGATTCCCGTCTGAAAATATAGAAAGATTATTACTAAAAGCTCAAGGGAAATTAGAAGGGGAAGAATTACATGAACTGTTATATGAAGGATATGGACCTTATGGAGTAGCTGTTTTATTAGAAATAATTACTGATAATAAGAATAGAACTGCTTCTGAAATTAGAAAACTATTTCAGAAATATAACGGGAATTTAGCAGAAAGTGGTAGTGTAGCTTGGCTATTTAAAAGAAAAGGGATATTTTCCTTTACTACTAATAATCCATCTGAATTAGAAAATAAACTTATGGAACTTCTATTAGATTATATTGAGGATATCAAGGTTAATCAGGAAAATGAAGAAGGAAAATATGAAGTGGAACTTATTACTTCCATTGATAATTTTGAGGATGTAAAAGATATATTAGATAAAAATAATATCTCTTATAATTCTGCTGATATAAATTACATTCCAGAAAATACAGTTTATATAGATGATGTAGAGAAGGCTGCTACATTATTAAGATTAGCTGAAGCATTAGAAGAACATGATGATGTTCAAAAAGCACATTTTAACTTCGATATTCCTACTAATGTATTACAAAAATCCCTACAGATTATTAATAAATGAAAAATTTAATAAACAAAGAAAAAAATAAATAAAGAAAAAAATAAATAAAACTATATAAATTAAAGGAGGTTAAAATTGATATGTCAGTTTCAATGGATTTGATAAAACAGTTAAGAGAGGAAACAGGAGCAGGAGTAGCAGATTGTAAGAATGCTTTAGTAGAAGCTAACGGGGATGTAGAAAAAGCTAAGAAAATATTATTAGCTAAAGGTGTAGCTAAAGCTGCTAAGAAATTAGATAGAACTACTAAAGAAGGGCTTATATCTATTAAAAATAATAACGAAAAAGCAGTTATATTAGAACTTGGTTGTGAAACTGATTTCGTTGCTAGAAATGAAAAATTTAATGAATTACTTAATAATTTAACTGATATAGCTTTTCAAAATGAATTTAAATCACTTGATGAATTTATTAATTTTGAATATAATTCTAAGAAAATAGAAGATCTAATTAAAGAATATATTGCTATTATTGGGGAAAATATAAAACTAACTAGATACGGTTTTTTAAAAGCTAATTCTAAAAATCAGGTAGTTTTTGATTATTTGCATTTCAATAAACGAATAGGAGTAATAGTATTAGTAGAATTTGAAAAGGAATTTGAGATAAATAAGGAATTGAAAGCAGAATTTGGCTCTAAAACTGTTTTTCAAATAGCTTCTATGAAACCTGTGTATGTGGATATTAATTCTATTCCTGCTTCTGAAATAGAAGAACAAAAGAAATTAGCTTATCAACAGGCTTTAAATGAAGGCAAACCTGAGCATATAGCTTTAAAAATAGCTGAAGGAAAAGTCATGAAAATATTTGAAGATAGTGTTTTAATGGAACAAGCTTTCTTTGAAGAAAATACTAAGATAAATAAGTTTAAAGATTTTGTTAAGGAATACTCTAATAAATTAAATGAAAAAATAAATATTTTATCTTTCTTTCGTTATGAAATCGGAAAGTAAAAATATATGTAAGTTAACTAAATTTAGGTTTGTATAGTTAATTTTTTGGGTTATATTTTAGGTTTGTATTTAAAATGATATTTAAGTATGTATGAAGGGGTTAAAGGATGTATAAGAGAGTATTAATAAAGTTTAGTGGAGAAATGTTAGCTGGTGAAAATAAGAAAGGAATAGATTTAAAAGTTTTAAAGAATTATGCTCAGGAAATTAAAGAAGTATATGATTTAGGAGTAAAAATAGTGATAGTGGTGGGGGGAGGAAATTTTGTTAGGGGTAGAGAATTAATAGATATTTCACGTGCTACAGCAGATTATATGGGAATGTTAGCTACCGTTATTAATTCTTTAGCTTTTCAGGAAGTATTAGAAGGTTTAGGTGTACCAACAAGAGTTATGACTGCTTTAGAAATTAGATCTGTAGCGGAACCTTTCATTAGAAGAAAAGCGTTAAGGCATTTAGAAAAGAATAGAGTTGTTATAATAGCTGGGGGTACGGGGAACCCGTTTTTCTCTACTGATACTGCCTCAGTTTTGAGAGCTATTGAGTTAGGGGCTGAAGTTATTCTTAAAGCTACTAAAGTGGATGGAGTTTATGATCAAGATCCTGTATCTAATCCTAATGCTGTTAAATATCGAAAAATAAATTATAAGGAAGTTATGGATAAGGATCTTAAATTTATGGACAAAACTGCTATATCCTTATCTATGGAATATAATATCCCTATAATAGTTTTTAGTATAAAAGAATATGGAAATATAAAAAGAATAGTAATGAATAATGATATTTTTGATGTAGCTACTTTAGTTAATTCAGAAGAAAATAATTTAAAAATTAATTAAAAAATACAAAAGGAGGTTTTTTTAAATGCCTACAATAAATCAATTAATAAGGAAAGGTAGAAAACAAAAGAAATCAAAGACTAAGGTTCCTGCTTTACATTATTATTATAATTCCTTAGAAGGAAGAGTTTATTGGGATGATGTAGGATCTCCTCAAAAAAGGGGAGTTTGTATCCAAGTTAAAACTGTTACTCCTAAAAAACCTAACTCAGCTTTAAGAAAAGTTGCTAAAGTAAGATTAAGTAATGGTATGGAAGTTACTGCTTATATACCTGGTGAAGGTCATAATTTACAAGAACACTCAGTAGTTTTAATAAGAGGGGGAAGGGTTAAGGATTTACCGGGGATACGTTATAAGGTTATTAGAGGAAAATTAGATGCTGCAGGTGTTGAAAAGAGAAGACAAAGTAGATCTAAATATGGTGCTAGAAAACCAGATAAGAAAAAATAAAAAATGTCTATCCTTGATTTAAAAAATAATGAAAATAAGAATAAGAATGAAAAGTGTTTTAATGTAGCTTTTTTAAGTAATGTTTTTTTTCCTGTTACTAATGGGGTAGTCCATTCTTTACATCTTTTAGCCAAAGGATTAAAAAGATTAAATACTGATACTTTTTTAATTACTTCTAAACATCCTAATTTCAATGAACAAGTAATAAGAAAATACCATGTGGATTATGAGGTTATTTCACTTCCTTCTATTTATTTCAAAAAAATAGACTATTGTATTCCTAATCCTTTAAGTATTTTTTTTATAGATAAGTTTATTTCAAATAGAAAAATAGATATCTTACAATTAAATCATCCTTTTTTTATTTACAATATATCTAAAAAGATAAAGAAAATGAACAAGAATTTAAGAAAAGTTTTTGTTTTTCATACTCAGTATGATGTTTATCATAATTATGTTAATTTTATTCCTTATGAGATTTATAATAAATTTATATGGAGTCATTTAAATGAAGTTATATCTTCAGTAGATGTTGTGGTAGTTCCTTCTAAATCTATGATAAGTAAAATAAAAGATAATATAACTAATAAGTATTACCAAAAATTAATTTATATATCTAATCCTGTAGATATCGATTTTATTAATAGCAATATTGATTTTAATAAAGTTAATTATTTAAAGGAGTATTATAAATTAAAGGATAAATTTGTTTTAGGGTTTGTTGGTAGAATTGAAAAGGAAAAGAATATAGAAACTTTATTAGAATTTTTTGTTAAAAATTTTAAAGATTACAATAATATAGTGTTATTAATTGTAGGAGGAGGCTCTATCCTAAAGTTCTTAAAAAGTAAATATTCTAATTTTGAAAATGTTGTATTTACTGGTAAGGTACCACATGAAGAAGTAGGAATATATTATAAATTAATGGATATATTTATTAGTTTATCTTTAACTGAGGTAAAGCCATTAGCTTATATAGAAGCATTAGCTAGTGGAATACCTGTAATAGCTTTTAAAACTATTGGAGCTGATGATCTTGTTATAAGTGGTTATAACGGTTTTCTTGTTGAGTATAGTCAAAATTATCAAAGAGAATTGCTAAAATTAATACTTAGTTTAATTAATAATAATGAATTACTTAGTGATTTAAGAAAAAATGCTTTAAATAGTGCTAAAGAGTATCATTACCTTAAAATTAGCGAAAAATATTTGGATTTATATAATGAATTGATAAAAAATTATTAAAAGCTAATTATTAAAATTATTATTAAAATTCTGTGATAATCTAGTGTAAGTTTATGAGTAAAGAAGTAGCTAATATAGATAGAGCTTTAAGTACAACCAAAATAAACGGGAATTTAAATATAAATACTACTGAGATTAATTTCCCTAAAAATCAAATTTTAAATGCTAAGGTTTTACAAAAAGAAAGTAATAATGAAGTGCTTTTAAAAATAGGTAATAATTTAGTTAGAGCTAATGTACCTAATAATATTTATTTAAGGCCTGGAGATAGTTTTAGGTTACAAGTAGTTGGGAAAAAAGATGATTTATGGAATTTTAAATTTGTATCTATTAATAGGAGTTCTGTTTTTTATAAACTATCACCTGATATTATTAATGCTCATCTAATTAATCTAAAATTACCTATTAATGATAATTCTCAAGAAATAGTTAAAGCTATTTTTAAATATAATTTGGAATTAAATAAAGAGAATTACAGGATATTATCTTATTTTGCTAATTTAGAATCGAAGTTATTTTTAGAGGCAGCTGCTTTTTTAAGAGCTTTTAATTTGCCTGTTAATAATGTTACTGTTAAAATAATGTATGAGTTTTTAAATAATAATCAGATATTTACTAATTTAATTTTAGGGACTTTATCTTTAATTAATTCTCAAAACTTACCTACTAACTTGTATAATGCTATTTCAAGTATTCTTCAAACTTTGGGAAATAATGTTTTAAAGGATTTAGATAATGAAAAAGGGAAAAAAATTAATGATTTAAACGAAATTGTCCTTAAAAAAAATAAAGATTTAGCTAATAAAATTTTTTCTCTAATTGATAGTTTAAGAGAAAATAAGTATCCATTGCTAAGAAATAATTTAGAAAAAATTGGGTTTATCTTAAAAGGGATAGATTTAATTAATTCTAATTTTGAACAAACTAAGATTTTATTTAATATTATCCCTGTTATAATAAACGGCTATCCTACTACCGCTGAATTGAAAATAATATATTACTCAGATAAAGATAATTTAATTGATAAAAGTAGATATAGTTTTGAGGTTAATGTTAATTATTTAGGTAATACTTTGGTTTCTGGTAGTGTTTTAGAAAATATTGTATCTATTCACATAAAGAAATCCTCAATAAAAGAGGCATTTTTTATTGAGAATAAAGAGTTATTAAGTAATTTATTAAATAAGGTAGGATTTAAATTAGGGAATTATCTTGTTGAGTATATTTTTGATCCTAATGTAGATGAAGGGGTTAATATTATAACTTAAACTATGGAAAATGTAGAAAATAAGGAAATATCTAAAAAAGTAGTTTATGCTGGTGGTGTGGTTTTATGGAAACATGATAATGATATTTTTATTTGTATTGTTAAAAGAAGAAATAAAGGGGTATGGATTTTACCCAGAGGTAGAATAGAAAAAAATGAGCATATGGAAGAAACAGTTATCAGGGAAATAAAAGAAGAAACAGGCATAGAAGCTACGATAATAAAAAAAATTGGTATTATTAGTTACTCTTTTTATTCTAGTAAAGATAAAGTTACCTATAATAAAGTGGTTCATTTTTATTTGTTAAGATTAGATAAACAAGAAGATTTTGTACCTAATCAAGAAATAGAGGAAAAATTATGGGTACCTTTAAATAAAGCTAAAGAGATCTTATCTTATGAAGCTGAAAAAAATATCATAGATAAAGTTATTGAATTTATCCATAAAAACGAAAATAAATAATAATATAAATCAAAATTCATGTTCATTCGCAATAAATTAAGGGATTAATTAGTTGATATGGAAAAAGATTTTATTGAGATAATTAATTCCTATGATTTTATTCCTAATAAACAAAAGATAATTGAAAGTATAAATAAACCTAAGGATATTTATTTTAGGGTTAATGTAATAAAGGATAGTGAAGAGAAAATTTTAAAAGCATTGAAAAGATATAATATAGATTACACTAAGGTTGATTTTATAGACGGCTATTATAAGTTGAATTCGAATAATAATCAATTAATAGAGTTATCAAAAACTGTAGAGCATTTATTTGGGTTTATCTATATCCAAGAAATTAGTTCCGCTATTTCTATTGATACTTTATTTAAAACTATATATGATAAAATATCTACTAAAGATAAGTTAATAATAGTAGATTTGTGTGCTTCTCCTGGTGGTAAATCTATTTTAATTGCTGATAGATTATATAGGAATGATAAAAAATTATTCAAAAATTTGGTTTTGATTTCAAACGATATAGGTCAAAGGATAGAAAATTTATTAACTAATATAATTAGATTAGGGTTGTTAAATGTAATTGTAACTAATTGTGATGCCAGGTTTTTCCCAAAATTAAATGAGAATGTTGATATAGTTATAGCAGATGTTCCTTGTTCTTCCGAATCTCATATAATCGATAAAATGTATTATTCTTCTAAAAACCATCCTAAATTTATTAACAGAATTACTAATATTCAAAAAGATATCCTACTTAGAGCTTATTCTATCTCTAACAACTATATCATTTATTCTACTTGTACTTTTAATTTACACGAAAATGAAGAAATAGTTGATAATTTACTTTTTAAAACTAAAAATGTTTGTATTTTAAAACCTCTTTTAGGTGAAGTTAATTTTGAAAAAGGGGTTGTTAAATACAATGAAATTACTTTTAATAAAGAGCTAGAAAAAACTGTTAGAATTTATCCATATCATTATAATTCAGGGGGTATATTTTTTAGTATTTTATCTAAAAATGATCCTTATGAAAGCTTAAGTAATACTGTATCCTTTGCTAATTTGATTGATATTAAAGAGGTAAACGAATTTTTTATTGTAAATAATAAAGTTATATTTGATAACTATTTGTCCCATTTTGGAGTAGATTTTAATATTGTTAATGATTATATATTTTTCCAAAAGATTAAAGATAAAAAAAATGATAATTTAACGAATTTATTAAAAGAGGATATTTATATAACGTTATTAAAGAGTTATCTAAAGAAGGAGAAAGGTCCGTTAAAAGTTGAAGCTTTTGGCATAAAAGCTTTTAGATATGTAAAGCCCATTAATTCCTTTAAAATTACCTCTAATTTACTTTCTATCTTTTCTAAATATATAACAAAAAATTATGTATCTTTAAAATTTGATTTAAATTTATTAATAGATTTTTTACTTAGAAAGAAAATAGAGTTAAAATCTGAATATTTTAAAGAAATAGATATTGGTAGTTATCCATATGTAGCTGTTAAATTTAATGACTTAGTTATCGGGTGTGCTTTAAATTATAAGGATTATATTATTAGCGAAATACCTACAAATAAAGCTAATTTCCTTATTTCTGCTTTAACTAAAAAATCTAATCACTTACCGTTTTATATAGCAGATACTTTTACATAGCAGATACTATTAATATAAGGCAGATACTATTAATGTAAGATATGAAAACGGCATTTGTTAGTGGAAACGTTAAAGGAATAGGAAAACATATTACCTTTAAGCTAATAGAATTGGGTTTTTATGTACCTATTCATTATAATAAATCTCAAGAATTAGCTATTAATTTACAAAATGAAATAAAAGAGAAATACAATATAAATGTAGATTTATTTAAAGCTGATTTAACTGATTATAATCAAACTAAAAACCTTATTGATTGTTTTATAAAAAAATATCAAAAATTAGATGTACTAATTAATAATGTAGGGGATTATTTATATAAAAATTTATTGGAAGTGAGTTATGAAGAATTCAGATATATAATAGATTCTAATTTAATGACTGCTTTTCTTTTAACACAGGGGTTTTTAGATTATATACAAGAGAGTATAATATTTATGGGTTTTGTTGGGAGTAATAATATAAGGGCTAATGTAAATACTACGGCTTATAATATTGCTAAAACTGGGGTTTTAATTTATGCTAAATCCTTAGCTAAATTATTAGCTCATAAAAATATAAATGTTAATGTTATTGGGTTAGGTGTAGCTGAAAATTCTATAACTAAACCTATTAATGAAATACCTTTTAAAAGAACTGCTACTTTCCAAGAGATTAATAATTTAGTAGAATTTTTGTTAAATAATAAGTATATAACTGGTCAGTTAATAGAGTTAGCTGGTGGCTGGCTACTTTAAATAAAATAAATATCTTATGTTTCCAAAAAGAAGCACTAAATTTTTTTCCATAATTGCTATTCTTTTCATAGCTACTCTATTTTTTTTTATAAATTTTAGGTATTTTAACTTTGAACTAAATTTTGCAAATTTTTTTAAATTACTAAATTTTATACAAAACGATAAAACAAAGAATGATAACCAATCAAATAAAAAATATAATGTGAATTATAATAATAAAATTTATCTTAATGAGAATCTCAATTTACTAAAAGATTATTTTTATCAAGCTTTTAATGAATATGAGCAAAGTGAATTTAAAATAATTTACTCTGAAATTCATAATTATTCGATTTTGAACACATTAAAAAGAGTTAGTAAGGCTAATTATGATTATATTTATGTAGAGATTTTACCGGTTATTAGATTAAAAAAAGTTGATAATTCTATAATACAACAGGAAGCTAAATTTTATTCTGATTTACTTTATAATTCTATTTATTTAGTTGATAAAAATTTAAAAAAGGAGCTAAATTTAAAGGAACCTATTAAAATAATTGTCTTCGATTATAATAAAATTGCAATCGAAAAATAGAAAATCTAAATATTATTCTTTTTTATTCAGTTAGGAGATTGTTTTTTTACCCTAAAAAAGTTTTTATTTTAAATATTAACAATTTATTAACAAAAAACTAGGTTTATATTTTTTCAAAAAATTTAAGATAAAAGTAAAAAGTAAAAGGGGGAAGAAAAGTATGGAAATAAAAGATTTAATAAAAAAGGAAGAACTGGACTCAAAAAATGAAAAGGAATTATACGATATACCTATATTAATGGGGATGCTAATAGGTGGTTTTCTCCCTTTATTGTTTTTCTTTATTATATCTAAAAAAATAGATAACTTATTTTTATTAACTTTAATAGTAGTTTTGGGACCAATTCTATCCATTGTATCAGGTATATTAAGTGGAATAATATTTAATAACCTTGTTTATAGCAAGGATTCTGAAAAAACATAAAATTTCGATAAAATATAAAAAATATAAATTTGTGGGGTTATGAACAATTATATTAATCAAATTAATCAAAATATAAAAGATTATTTAGTAATAGTATATTCTGCAGGTGATAACGACTTAAAAGATTATTTATTTAACGATTTGGATGAAATAGAAGAAGTAGGATCAAATGAGAATATAGATATAGTTGCTATAGCTGATCAGGGGAAATATGGGAATCAATGGCAAGGTTGTAGAATTTTACACCTACAAAAGGATACCCAAAAAAATAAAATAAATTCTCCAGTTATAAGAGAATATCCTAAAGTTGATATGTCAGATCCTAAATTTTTGGAAAAATCTTTAACTGAGGTTATAAATAAATTTCCTTCTAAAAATATAATGTTAGTAATAAGTGATCATGGTAGTGGCTGGGAGGGAGTAATAGTAGATAATGATAGTCAAAACTTTATAGATGGTTTTAAAATGACATTACCTAAATTGAGGGATGCTCTAAAAAACGTAATGAAGAATACCAATAAAAAAATAGATATTATTACATTTGATGCTTGTCTGATGGGTAGTAGTGAGGTAATGGTAGAATTAAAGGATGTCACTAATTATGTAGTAGCTTCCCAGCAGTTAGTAGGGGCTGAGGGATTACCTTATAAAAAGATCCTTACTAATTTTTATCCAACCTTAATTAATATAATTTCAAATACCATAGAAGCTAATAAAATTGATAATAAATCAAATAAATATGAGCTAAATAAAGAAATAGTAAAAAATATTGTAAAAAATTCTCAGGACTTTTCATCTATAAGAACTATATCAGCTATTGATATTAATAAAACAAATGTTTTTATTCAGAAAATAGATGAGTTAGCTAAAACTATTTTAAAATTTCCTCAAAATTATGAAAGGATAAAAGAAATTTCAAAAAAAGTACAGAAATTTAATCAGCAAGGTAATAGAGATCTTATTCATTTTCTTATGCTATTAATCCAAGATCCAGAAATAGATAATTCTATAAAAGAAAAAGCAATTGATTTAAAGGATTTCTTACAAAGAGAATATATAATATCTTCTTATAATAACCAGGATTTTCCTAATGCTTATGGACTATCAATAATATTAGGTAAATTAATTTCTTATAAATATAAAGACTTAGTAATAAGTAAAGAAACATCTTATGATGAAATGCTGGAGAAAATATTTAACTAAAATTTTTTACTATTTTTGCTTTAAATTAAGTAATTATTAATAGTAGTATGTTTTATATAAGAATAAGGTAAATTAATAATTTGGGAGAATTTATTAAGAGGAGCGTATCTAATTGAATTATAATTAAAGATCTTATCAGGATAAAGAGAAATTATCTTTTTTGTATTAGAAAAAGCTGCTAAATGACAAGTTCCTGTATCAAATCCTATAAAAACATTAGCTTTATAGCATAATCCAATGTACTCAGTTAAACTTAATTTTTCTATTAAAAATATTTTATTATCTTTTATTTTATCAAATTTTCTAAATTCTTGTAGGTATTTTAATTCTAAAGGTCCAAAAATTATAAATATATACTTGTTTAAACTAATAAGCTTTTTTATTAAACTAAAATAATCATCTATTTTTAATCCATTAAAAAAAGATTTATAAGTTATATGTAAAATAATGTATTCCTCATTAATAGGGTATTTTTTGCTAAGTTCTTTTATTATATTTTTTTGAATCTTTGAGTAAAAAAAATTAAAATTTTCTAAACTATAAAAACTAAGAATATCTTCTTTTTTTAAAATAGATTCATTCTTAATTAAATTTTCCAATTTAAATATATAAGAGATAATATTAAAGATGTTAAAAATTTCATTATCTAAAATAGGATTAACTTTTTCAAAAGAAATAGTATTAGTAAAAGCTTTTAATATTAAATTAGCTAAAATTTTATTTTTATAAATGATACTATATTTTTTTGGGGATTTTATAAATATAATATCTTTAAAGAACTTAGCTATAGGACCTAAAAAAATTGCTGTATTAAAAAAACTATTATATATCTCATTCTTAGTTAAGAATTTAAGATTTTTTAATTCATTTTGAAAGAGATTTTCTAAAAAATCGGTGTATTTAGAATAAAAGAGTATATTAAGATTTTCTATATTTAAATCATTTAGAAATTTTAGCGTGGGGATAGAAAAAAAAGTATCACCTAATCCGTCTTCCTTATATATTAATATCTTCATTAATTCATTTTTATTGATTT
>Ga0079995_1061106_pt1 | contig 41032 bp, 39 predicted proteins | sample FaiFalFF_MnMetaG_2_FD_69198 | JGI IMG/M metagenome (GOLD analysis project Ga0079995, IMG submission 69198) | Freshwater microbial communities from Yellowstone National Park, Wyoming, USA - Fairy Falls C (FF_Mn_C) (SPADES assembly) (version 4) | ecosystem: Environmental > Aquatic > Freshwater >...
GCTTCGTGCTCCTGGACGAGGCCACCCTGGACGCCTGGATGGCCGGCCACGGCCTGGTCCCCGAAGTGCCCACCCGCACCACCACCCGGGCCACGGAGGAAGGCGGGTTCTGGCGGAACCTCCACGCCCTCTACCGCAAAGCCTGAACCGCGCTCCGCCACCGTTGGCCACGGCCTTGTTCCCCGCCCTGTGAGCGCAGACCGCGAAAATCTTCCTCGCCCGTGGTCGCTGGCGCCGGCCTTCAAGGGTTGGCCCCACAGGGGATTTGACAGCCGCGCAGGCTACTCGTGTACCATGGGGTGGGCCTGGAGGGGTGGCCGAGCGGTCCAAGGCGGCGGTTTGCTAAACCGTGGCGGGGCAAAAACCCCGCCCGTGGGTTCGAATCCCACCCCCTCCGCCAGCGGGTTGTACCCTACGGGAGCCCGCCGCGAAAAACCCCTAGGAGCGTGTCCGAGAAAAACCCCTCCAGCGGAGGGGTCCCCAAAAATCGCTGCGCGATTTTTAGGTCTCCAGACGGTGGAGTCTACCCCAGCAGCCCTCTCCCGTGGCGCCCGCGGAGCAGCTTCCCTTCACGGAAGCGGCTGAGGGAGAAGGCCTGGAGCGGCACCGTGGGCTGTTCGCCGCACAGCCACCGGGCCAGCTCTTCCCCCAGGGCGGGGCTCAGTTTGAAGCCGTGGCCGCTGAAGCCCGCAGCCACGAACAGCCCCTCCACGCCCTCCACGGGGCCCAGGGCCGGCTGCCAGTCCGGCGTGACGTCGTAGATGCTCGCGTAGCCCCCGCGCCACTGGGCGTCCGCGGCGGTGGGGTACCGCTTCCCCCAGAGTCGTCCCACTCGCTCCACGAAAGCCCAGTCCACCCCCGTGTTGAAGCGGTCGGGATCCACGACCTCTTCCGGTTCCTCCTCCAGGATCCCCGCCAACACCGTACCCCCGGTCTCCGGACGGGCGTAGAAGCCTAGAGCCAAGTCCTCCACGATCAGCTCCAGCCGGCCCCAGGGAGCCGGCGGGGCCAGCTGTACCACCTGCTCCCTGGACGCCACCACCGGGAAATCTACCCCCAGGGGCCGCAACAACGCGGCGCTCCAAACCCCCGCGGCCACCAGCACGCGGGGGGACGCCACCAGCCCTCGGGAAGTGCGCACGCCGGTCACCCGGCCGCGGGAAACCTCCACGGCCTGCGCTTCTGCCCCTTCCCACACCTCCACCCCAGACTCCCGGGCCGCGGCCGCGAACCCCGTGGCGGTGGCGTAGCCGTCCGCGTACCCGGCGTCCGGCTCGTACGCGGCGCCTGCAACCCCCTCCAGGTCTATGCGGGGATCCAGGCGGGCGACCTCTTCCGGCTTCAGCACCTCCGCCCGCACACCCAGCCGCCGCTGCAGTTCCACGTTGGCGGCCAGTCCCTCCAGTTCCGCCGCGGGAGCCAGCAGCAGGAATCCTGCGCGGGTGAAGTCTGCGGTGCGTCCCGTGAGGTCCTGGAAGCTCGCAAACCGGTCCAGGCTGCGCCGCGCCAGCTCCACCAGGGGTTCGTGGGAGTAGTGCAGCCGGACGATGCCCACGGTACGCGCCGTGGGGCCGCCCGCCACCCGGTCCCGCTCCACCAAAAGGACCCGGCCCGCCCGCCTGCGGGCCAGGTAGAAGGCTGTGCTCGCCCCCACACACCCACCGCCCACCACCACCACGTCCGCCTGCACCCTCACCCGCTCCTCTCCCTAGCTGCGTCCGCGGGCAGCAGGTACACCCCCGCTTCCTCAAACCGCAGGCGCACCTCCTGGCCTGGCGCCAGCCTCCAGTCCGCCCGGTACGGCCGAGTCGCCAGCACCTCCCCCGCCGGGGTCTCCAGCAAGTACTCCGTGGTCATCCCCATGAAGAAGGCACCGCGGACCACCCCGGCCAGCCCGGCCCCGTCCCGGGCGAGGACCACCGCCTCCGGCCGCACCATCAAGGTCACGGGCCCTTCCCGCACGTCCTCCTGCACGAAGGGGAACCGGTAGCCCGCGACCTCCACCGCGCCGTCCCGGTACTCCGCGGGCAGGAGGTTCGCTTCCCCGATGAAGTCCGCTACGAACCGAGTCTGCGGTCTGCGGTACACCTCTTCCGGGGCCCCCACCTGCTCCACCCGTCCCTGGTTCATCACCACCACCACGTCCGAGAGGGCCAACGCCTCCGACTGGTCGTGGGTGACGTACAGGCTCGTGATCCCCAGCCGCCGCTGCAGCATCCGGATCTCCGCCCGGACCCGGCGGCGCAGCTTCGCGTCCAGGTTGCTGAGGGGTTCGTCGAACAGGAGGACCCGCGGCTGCATCACCAGGGCTCGGGCGAGGGCCACCCGCTGCTGCTGGCCCCCGCTGAGCTGGGCGGGGTAGCGGTCTGCGGTCTCCGGCAGGCCCACCAGCTCCAGGGCCTCCAGGGTCCGCCGCCGGACCTCCGCCGCGGGCAGCCGCTGGACCCGCAGGCCGTAGGCGACGTTCTCGAACACCGTGAGGTGCGGGAACAGGGCGTACGACTGGAACACCATGGTCACCCCGCGACGGGCCGCGGGCAGGTCTGTAACGTCCTCCCCGGCGATCCACACCCGTCCCGCGGTCGGCCGCTCCAAGCCGGCCACGATCCGTAAGGTGGTGGTCTTGCCGCAGCCGGAAGGGCCGAGGAGGGTTACCAGGCGGCCCGCAGGCACCTCCAGGTCCACCCTGTCCACCGCCACCACCGCTCCGAACCGCTTGGTGACCCCTTCCAGTCGGACGGGTACGCCCTCCGCCATGGCCCTTCACCCTACCGCCAGCTGCGCTGCCCGCGGGTCCAGCCTCCGGTGCAGCGCCTGCAGCCCCAACACCACCACCACCAGCAGCAGGGTGAGCACCGACGCCAGGGCGGCGCCCCGACCCTGGCTCCCGTACTCCAGGTACGAGAGGATCTGGGTGGTGGCCAGGTTGTGCTGGGGTGTGATGAGGAAAATCACCTGGCTGACCGCGGTCATGGCCCGGACGAAGGAGAACACCAGGCCCGAGAGCAGGGCGGATCGGCTCAGGGGCGCCACCACCCGGAGCAGGGTGGTGGTGGCGCCCGCCCGCAGTACCGTGCTGGCCTCCTCCAAGGAACGGTCGATCTGCTCCAAGGCCGCCACCGCGGCCCGGATCGCCACAGGCATGTTGCGGAACACGAAGGCCAGGACGATCACGAGCTCCGTGCCGGTGAGGAGGAGGGGACCTTGGTTGAAGGCCAGCACGTAGCCGATCCCCATCACCGTCCCAGGGGTGGCAAAGGACAGCATGGAGCTGAACTCCAGCACCCGCCGCCCGGGGAAGGGCACGCGGTTCACCAGGTATCCGAGGAGGAAGCCCACGACCACGGACGGCACCGCGGCGTACGCGGCAAGGCGGGCGGTGGTGCGGAGGACGTGCCAGCCCTGTGGGTGGAGGTCCTGCAGGTGGCGCAGGGTGAAGGTGTAGTCGAACCCCCACAGCCGGGTCACGGCCCCCACGAACACCGAGCCGTACAGGAGCACCACCACGAGCATCCACAGGACGAAAACCCCCGAGGCCGTCCAGTCCAGCCACCGAGGCAGAGGCTGGGGCTGGGCGCCCGTAGGCCGCCCTGTGACGGTGACGTACGAGACTCCGCCCACCCACCGCTGCTGCAGGGTGAAGACGGTCAGGGTGAGGGCCAGCAGCACCACCCCATAGGTGGCGGCTTCGTGGGGGTTGTACCGGCCCACGATGGCGAAGAACACCTCCGTGGCCAGGAAGGGCTTCCCGCCTCCCACCACGATGGGGTTCGCGAAGTCCGCCAGGCTCTCGATGGCCACCAGGAGGAAGGCGTTGGCCAAGCCCGGCCGGGCCAGGGGCCACGTCACGGTCCGCAGGAGGTACGCGGGCGGAGCTCCCAGGGTCTGCGCCGCTTCCTCCAAGCTGGCGTCCATGGCCCGCACCACGCCCACCAGGACCAGGTACGCGATGGGGGTGTAGGCGAGGACCTGCGCGATGGCCACCCCGAGGGGACCGAAGAAGACGTCCGTGGACAGACCCAGCAGCTGGTACGTCACGAAGCCACGCCGCCCGAACAGGTACAGCATGGCGATCCCCAACACGAAGGGCGGGGTGATGAGGGGGAGCACCGAGAGGGGCCCCATGAGCCTCCGGGTAGGCAACTGTGACCGCTCCGACAGAAGCGCGAACAGAAAACCGAGGGCCGTGGAGACAACTCCCACCACCACCGCCAGAAGAACGCTGTTGCGGAACGCTCCGAACCCCAGGTACAGAGCGGCCAGGCCCGCAGCCCCCAGGCCCACCGCCGCCCCGTGCCGCACGGCGCTCGCTCCTCGCCCCCGGGCCCACGAGACCAGGCCCGCCACTACCCCGGCCCCGAGGCCCGCGGCCAGCGCCCCCACCGGCTCGGGGTAGGGGGTCCCCGGGTGGTCCAGGGCCAAGAAAGCGGAGGAAGTAAGGGTGCGCCACAGGACCTCCGTGGTGAAGCGCCCCTGGACCCACACGCTGGCCACCACCACGGAAGCCAGGGGCAGCAGGATGAACACGGTGACGAAAGCACCCATCCACAACACCGCGGCGGAAAGGGAGGGGTCTACGAACCAGCGGCCCGAAAGGGACAGGCCCAGGCCGGCCAGGGTGAGGAAGCCCAACAGCGCCGCCACCGCGCCGGGCCCGAGGGGCGTCCCCCGAAGGGCCACCAGCAGGCAAGAAGCCAGGAATCCCCCGGCTCCTGCCCCGGACAGCACGGTTCCCCGGGCCCGCTCAGGCCCAGGCCACAGGCCTGCCAGGAGGGCTACCGCCCCCAGGACCAACACCACCACCGCCAAGGGAGATTCTTGGGCCATCCGGAGGCCCGTGGAGTCCCCGAGCCACATGCCCAGCTCGCGCCCTGCCCGGCTCCACGGGAGGGCGGCGGCGGCGGCCAGGGTGGCGGCAGCCCAGCCCGCGGCCGCGGGCTGGGCGGACCACCGAGGGAACGGGACCGCGAGGGCGCGCGCCAACTCCGCCTACTTGGGCAGCGGGAACACCTCGTCCGTCCAGCGCTTCACTAGCCTGTCCCGGACCGCGGCGCTCCCGTACTTCACGAAGTCGTACTTGATCACCCGGAAGGCTTCGAAACGCGGTGCCACAGGCGGGATGGGAGTCTTGCTGTTGGAGGGGATCTGGTAGGACTGCCCCTTCTCCGGCCCCAGTTTCTGCGCCTCCGGGGTCAACGCCCACTCGATGAAGGTGATGGCCGCGGCTCGGTTAGGGGCGCCCTTCACCAGGCTGAGGCCCCCGATCTCGTACCCCGTACCGTCCCTCGGTGCCCCGTAGCTGATGGGGAAGCCCTTGAGCACCTGGTCCACGGCGTCGTGGATGAAGGTGATCCCCACGGCCACCTCTCCCCGGCCCGTGAGCTGGCCGGGCGCCGCGCCGCTGCGCGTGTACTCCGCCACGTTGCGGTGGATCTGCTTGAGCAGGTCGAAGGCCTGTTGCTCCCCGTACAACTGTACGAGGGTGGCCAGCATGGTGTACCCGGTTCCCGAGGTGTTGGGGTTCGGGTAGGCCACCAGGCCGCGGTACCGCGGGTCCGCCAGGTCCTTCCACGTCCGCGGCACCGGCGCGTTGCGCTCCCGCAGGATCCGTTCGTTCAGGGCCCATCCCAGGATGCCCGCGTACAGGGGGATGTACTTGCCCGCCACGGCCTCCCGGAGCTCCGGCCTCAGGTCTCCCCAGCTCCGAGGCCGGTAGAACTCCGTGAGCCCCTCCTCAAAGGCCACCATGTGAGGGTCCCCGGTGCCTCCGAACCACACGTCGAAGGTGGGGTTCCGGCGCTCTGCCCGCAACCGCGCCAGCCCCTCTCCGGAGCTCAGCCGCACGTAGTCCAGGGCGATCCCCGTGGCCCGGGGGAACTCCTCCTTGATGGCGTCGCACCACGCAGGGTTCGGACTACACAGGACCACCACCCGCTGCGCGGGACCCGCTCCCGAGCCCGCGGGCAGCAGCAACAGCACCGCCAGGCACAACAGCCACGCTCGCCGCATCCCTCTCCCTCCTTCCGCTGCGTTTCCTTCCGGAGCCTCCGTCAACCTTCCTCCACCACCCGCGCCCGGTCCGGCGGCACCTCCAGGTACACCTCCTCCGCCGGCCTGACGGACTCCTCCCCCCGAACGTCCACCACCCAGGAAACCCCGTCCAACTCCACGGTACACCGTCGCACGGACCCCAGGAACGTCACCGACCGCACCCGGCCCCGCAGCAGGTTCACGGCCCCCTCCGGGGCACCCCGGTGGAGCCGCACCTCCTCCGGACGGACCGCCAACAGAGCCCTGCCCCCCGGGGCCGTCGCTTGGCCTACCCGGAGGTCTCCCGTCCCCGTCCGCACCACCCCTGGGCTCACCCAGTACCCCTCCAGAAAGTTGGCCAGTCCCACGAACTCAGCCACGAAGCGGTTTTTGGGACGCAGGTAGATCTCCTCCGGAGTCCCCACCTGCAGCACCCGCCCCGTGTTCATCACCGCGATGCGGTCTGAAAGAGCCAGGGCCTCCTCTTGGTCGTGCGTCACGTACACGGTAGTCTGCCCCAACCGCCGTTGGAGCTCCCGCAACTCCTCGCGCACCCGGACCCGCAACTTCGCGTCCAGGTTGCTGAGGGGCTCGTCCAGCAGCAGCACCTCTGGCTCCACGACCAGGGCTCGGGCGAGGGCCACCCGCTGCTGTTGGCCTCCGCTCAGCTGGTGAGGGTACTTCCTTTCCTGCCCCACCAAACCCACCAGCTCCAGAACCCGAGCCACCCGCGCCCGGGCCTCCGCCGCGGGCACACGGCGCATCCGGAGCCCATAGGCCACGTTCTCCTCCACGGTCATGTGGGGGAACAGAGCGTACTCTTGGAACACCATGGCGGTTCCCCGCAGGTGCGGGGGCACGTGTGTGATGCGCCGCTCCCGGAGGTACACCTCCCCGCGGTCCGGGAGGTGAAAACCCGCCACCACCCGCAGCAAGGTAGTCTTCCCGCATCCGGAGGGACCCAAGAGGGTGAAAAAGGAGCCCTCTTCGATCTCCAGGGAGACCCTGTCCACAGCCACCGTCGGGCCGAAGTGTTTTGTCACCTCCACCAACCGCAGGTGGGCCGTCATCTCCTCACCCCCCGGGCAGGGGCCGCACCACGCGGCCGGCCAACGCCCGCGCCAAGCCGAGGGCGGCGAAGGTGACCAACAGGAGCATGGTGGTGAGGGCTGCCGCGCCACCCCAGATGCCGTTCCCGATCATGTTCAGGATGGCGAAGGTGGCCACCACGTTCCCCGGGGACACCAGGAAGACCGCGATGCTCACGTTGGTCACGGCCCGGACAAAGGACACCGAAAAGCCCTCCACGAAGGCCCGAGCCAGGAGGGGGAGGTACACGTCCCGTAACACGTGCAGTCCCCGTGCACCCAGGTTGGCCGCCGCTTCCTCGATGGAACGGTCCACCTGCTGCAGCTGGGCCACCGCCGCTTGGTACCCCAGGGGCAGGTGCCAGAAGGCGAGGGCGAGGACCAGCACCCAGGGTGTACCGACCAGCTCCAGGGGCGGGCGGTTGAAGGCCAAGACGTACCCCACGCCGACGAACACCCCGGGAAGCGCGCCGGGGAGGACCGCCAGAAAGTCCAAGACCCTCCGCAAGGGGAGGGCACGGCCCGTGAGGAAGGCCAGGAGGATCCCGGCCACCGCCGTCACCAACCCTGCACCGGCGGCCACCCGCAGACTCGCCCACAGGGTCGCGGCGCGGTCCGACGCCAGGTGCCAGTGCTCAAGGGTGAAGGACCAGTCCCTTCCCCACACCGCGGTGAAGGCACCCGCCAGCACTCCGAGGTAGACCAGCAGCACCAGGGCACTCATGACCGCGCAGACGGCGAAGGTGACCCCCTTCAAAACGGGGTGCGTCGGGGGCCGCTCCAGCCGGCTTCCCCGCCCCGTGACGGTCGTGTACCGACGGCGGCCCACCCAGTAGCGCTCCACCACGAACAGGGCTGTGGTGGGGACCATCAAGAGGGCCACCACCAAGGAGGCACCCCGGAGGTCCGCCATCCCCTCCATCCGGAACCACGCCTCCGTGGCCAACAGAGGCCAGCCGCCCGCGATCACCACCGCGTTCCCGAAGTCCGCGAGAACCGAGATCGCCACCACCAGGGCCGCACCCGCGATCCCAGGCCGTGCCAGGGCCAGGGTGACGGTGCGCACGACCTGCCACTCGTCAGCCCCCAGGTTCCGGGCCGCCTGCTCGAGGCTCGGGTTTACGCTCTCCAGCACCCCCGCGATGACCAGCATGGCCAGGGGGAAGAAGGCCACGGTCTGCACCATCCACAGCCCCTGGGGACCGAAGATGTTCACGTCCAGACCCAGGAGGTGCCGGGTGACCAGACCCTGCCGCCCGAACAGCAGGATGTACGAAAACGCCACCATGAAGGGTGGCGCGAACAGCGGGAGCAACGCCACACTGCGGAAGAACGCCCGGCCGGGCACGTCCGGACGCGTGGTGGCGAAGGCGAAGGCCAGACCGACCAGTACGGCGGTGGTGGTGGCCAGGACGGTGCTCAGCAGGCTGTTGCGGGCGGCCTGCATCCACCGCACGCTCCGGGGGATGGCCAGGTAGTCTTCAAGCCCCGGGTAAACCAGCACCCGGACGGTGGGATACAGGACGAAGAGGGCCAGGGCCCCCGCGCCCAACAGGAACGCCAGGGTAAGGCCGGGGTCCGCGAGGAGCCTCCGGCCTTCCCTGCTTACCCAAGCGCGCCCGATGCGCGCGGTCACCACGACGGGGCTCGAGCCTCCCCCTCCTCAGGCACCCAGGGCCCCCTCCTCAACGCCCGATTTCCCGTGACCAGCGCTCCCGTACTCGTTCCGCGTTGGCGATGGCCCACTCCCGGTCGTACCGGACAAACCTCACCGACTCGAAGGGCGGGGCCCCCGCGGGCGGATCTACGTCCGCCCGGACCGGGTAGCGGAAGCCGTACCGTGCGTTGATGTCCTGCGGGGTCCGAGTGAGGAGGAAGTCCACGTACGCCCGGGCCCCCTCCGGGTTCGGAGCGCCCCGCAGGATGGACACCGCCCCGATCTCGAAGGCGGTGTCGGGCGGCACGATCACTTCCAGGGGCTGGAACCGCAGCCGCCGTGCCCCGATGGCCTCGTGGGCCCACATCATGGCGACGATGGCCTCTCCCCGTTCCAGCAGGGTAATGGTGCCCGGGGCGGTGGGCGTGTACTGGGCGACGTTGCGGTTCAGCTCCCTCAGGTAAGCCCAGGCGCGGTCTTCACCGAGCCGGAAGATCTGGCCTGCCACGAAGATGTACCCGGCGCCCGTGGTGACGGGGCTGGGCATGATGAAGTGTCCCCGGAACTCGGGCCGCAGGAGGTCGTCCCAGGTGGCGGGCTTGGGGACCCGGCGCGGTGCCATCTCCCGGTCCCAGCGCTCCGTGTTCACGAGGATGGACAGGATGCCCAGGTACCAGCCGTGCCAGTAGCCGTCTCGGTCCACGAAGGCGGGGGGGATCCGCGCCTCCCGGGCCACGGGCGACCGGTACGGCTGGAGGAGCCCCTCCCGGGCCAAGGGCGCGTGGAAGTCCGCCGAACCGCCCACGAAGATGTCCGCCCGCGGCCGGTCCTTCTCCGCGCGGATTCGGGCCGCGAGGGTTCCCGCCGCGGCTACGCTCAACGCTTCCACCGCGATCCCCGTCCTCCGGGTAAACTCCCGGTTGATGAGGGAAGTCTCCAGGTCCGGCAGAGCAGAGTACACCACGATGCGCCGGACCTGTGCTTCCGCCGGCAACGTGGACACCATCACGGAGAACAGGACCACAAACCACCAACGCCGCACGTCCGTCACCTCCCCTTCGGGTTGTCCGGGCTCCCGTTCAAAAGGAACCGCTCCGCCACCTCCACCAGCGCCTCCCCCCCTGGTGCCCGGGTGACGTAGCCCGCCGCCTCCCGCACCGCCGGGTGGGCGTTGGCCACCGCCACCCCCAGGCCCGCGGCCTGCAACATCTCCAGGTCGTTGGGGTTGTCCCCCACCGCCACCACCTCGTGGAGGGGGACCCCCAGGACCGCGCACACCGTCCGGAGGGCGGTCCCCTTGGACACGCCCCACGGCAACAGCTCGAGGAAGTCCCGCTCCGAGAACACCCGCCGGACCTTCGGGGCGCGCCGGGCCAGCTCTCCCTCCAGGGAGAGGAGCCGCTCCGGGTTTCCCACCACCAAGACTTTCACCGGATCTCGGGGCACCGTGTCCAGACCTCCCCGGTGCGTCTTCGCCACGGTGGCTCCTCCGGCACAGGCTTCCACAAGGTCTCCCACCTCCTCCGCGGTGATCCCGTCCCGTTCCAAGTAGGCCCGGCTCTGTGGGTCCAGCCGGTCCACGTAGACCCTCTCCTGCGCGAACACGTGCGGCCGCACGTCGGGGAACTCCCGCAGGACCTCTAAGGCGGCCCGCAGCCCGTCCGGGTCCAGGGTGTGGTACTCTAGCACGCGGTCTGCGTGGAAGTCGTACACCACCGCGCCGTTGTACAGGACCACGGGGCTGTCCGCCCCCACCGCCTCCACGTACGGGCGCACCGACCGCCACATGCGGCCCGTGGCCAGGCAGACCCGCACCCCTCGGTCCCGGACCGCCCGCAGGGCCTCCCGGACCGCGGGGAGAACCCGGCGATCTGGCGGCAGCAAGGTGCCGTCCACATCCGTGACCAGGAGCCGGTACCTCCGCGGCACGTCCACCATGGTCCGCTGACTCTCTTCAGAAGGCGTCACGCGGCTGGGTCCGAGGCAGGCAGGACCGCAACAGCTCCACGGAGCGCGCCACGCCGTCCACAGGGTCCAAGAAGGGATCCTCGTGCTCCACACTCAAGGCGCCCCGGTAGCCGACTTGGTGCAGGGCGTCCACCAGCTGGCTCCAGAAAAAAGCGTCGTGGCCCAGGCCGAGGGTCCGGAAGGCCCACGGACCGTCCGAAGGAGGCCAAGCTGTGGGGAGGGAAAGCACACCGTCCTGCCGCACGCGCGCCTCATCCAACCAGGTGTCCTTGGCGTGCACGTGGTAGATCGCCTCTCCCAGGCGCCGGACGGTCCACACCACGTCGATCCCCTGCCAGAACAGGTGGCTCGGGTCCAGATTGGCGCCCAGCACCGGCCCCACCGCCTCCCGCAGCCGCAGCAACGTGGCGGGGTTGTACACGCACTGGCCCGGGTGCATCTCCACCGCGATGCGCCGCACCCCGCACTGCCGGGCCCAGTCCGCCATCTCCTGCCAGAACGGGATGACCCGTTCCCGCCACTGCCACTCCACCACCTCCAGAAACTCCAACGGCCAGCCCGTGACCACCCAGACGGGGACGTCCCCGCCCGCGGGGCCTCCGGGGCAGCCGGACATGGTGACCACGGTGTCCACCTCCAGCAACCCTGCCAGGGCGATGGTGTCCCGCACCACCCGCGCCTGCCGCATGCCTTCCTCCGGGTGGGGGTGGAGGGGGTTGCCGCTGCAGTTCAAGGCGCTGATCACGAGATCGTGCTCCCGCAGCTCCTGCATCAGCCGCCTCCGCTCCTCCGCGTCCCGGAGGAGCGTCTCCAAGGACAGGTGGGGCGCCGGGGAGAAGTTCCCGGTCCCCAACTCCACCGACCGGATCCCCCACCGGGCGCACCGCTCGAACACCCGCACCCGGGGTTCGTGCCGCAGGCTGTCCGTCATCAAGCCGATCCACATGGCCATACCTCACGGCAAGTCCGGTGGCTCTGGTGGGCCGTACAAGGGCGGGGCCGCCTCCTGGGGGAGGCGGACCGGACGCCCCGTGGAAAGCGAGTCCGCGCAGGCCTCCGCCAGCACCAGGGCCGCGTAGCCGTCCCACGCGTGCGGCCAAGGCCGCTGCTCCCGCACGTTCCGGACCCATGCGGACACCTCCGCGGCATACGCCTCCTGGAAGCGCTCCAGCCAGTCCGCGGACACCCGCGGGCCGCACCGCCCCTCCGACCGCGCCACCACACCCCGTGGAAGGCCCGCGGTGAGGGAACCTCGGTCTCCACACACCTCCACGCCCACCTCGTACCCGTAGGCCGCCGAAAGGTTGAGTTCCACCAGGGCCAGGGCTCCGTCCCGGAGCCCCATCTGCAGGAGCTGCAGGTCGAAGACCCCTTCCCCCAAGGAGGGGTCCACGGTGCGGCCCACCACGGAGTGCACCAGCTCCACCTCCTGCCCAGACAACCACCGCAGCTCGTCCAGGTCGTGGATGGCGGAGTTGACCAGCACCTCGGCGTTGCTGGTCGGCCCGTAGGCAGCCCGGACGTTCCGGTGCCACAGCCGGTACAGCACAGGCTTCCCCACCGCGCCGCCCCGCAGGGCCTCCCGCAGCGCTCGGAACTCCGGGTCGTACCGCCGCTGGAACCCGACCTGCACCAGCCTGCGCCCCAGGGCCACCTCTCGGTCCACGATGGCACGGGCCTCCTCCGACCGCATGGCGAGAGGCTTCTCACAGAACACCGGTTTGCCCGCCTCCAGGCACGCGAGGACGTAGCCCGCGTGGGTAGGGTCGGGGCTCGCCACCACCACCGCCTCCACCGCAGGGTCCGCCACCAGCTCTCGGCCGTCCCGGTACACGCTGCGCGCCTGGCACTGTGCCGCCAGGGCTTCCGCCCGGGCGAGCTCCGCGTCCGCCACCGCCACCACCCGCGCCCCGGCCCGGCACAGGTTGCGGGCGTGGCGGGTGCCCATCCCGCCGGCCCCCACCACGCCCACCTGCAGCACGCCTTCCCTCACGCCTCGCCCGTCCTACTTGGCGTACTGGGCCGCGTTCCGCTTCGTCACCAGGGTCGTGCCGGTGTCGATCCGCTTCGGCACCGACTGCCCCCGCAGCACCTTGACCGCGCTCTCCACCCCGAATTTCCCCATGTTGTAGGGGTTCTGGGCCACGCTGGCCGCCAACTCACCCCGCAGAATCGCCTGGGCCGCTTCCGGGATGGCGTCGAAGCCCACCAGCAGGACCTGGCCGGTCTTGCCCCGGGCCTTCACCGCCTCCGCGGCACCCAGAGCCATGAGGTCGTTCGCTGCGAACACGCCCTTGACGTTGGGCTTGCTCGTGAGGATGTCCTCCATGACCTGCTGACCCAGGGCCCGGTCACTGTTGGCAGGCAGTTCCGCTACCACCTGGAGGCCGCACTTCCGCATCGCCTCCCGGGCTCCCTCCACCCGAGCCCGGATGCTCTGAGTGGTCATGACCCCGGTGATGATGGCCACTTCTCCTCGGCCCTTCAACTGCTCGCACAAAAACCTGCCCGCCAGGGCACCTCCCGCGCGGTTGTCCGTGCCGATGAAGGTCACCTTGTGGGGCCAGGTACCGTCCGTGTCCACGAAGAGGACCGGGATCTTCCGGGCACGCGCCTTGTCGAAGGTGGTGTTCAGTGCGCTCACGTCCGTGGGCGCTACCACGATGGCGTTCACGCGCTTGGCGATCTGGTCCTCGATCTGGGCGATCTGGGCCTGCACGTCCGTCTCCGCAGGCGGCGCCAGGACCACCAAGTTCACCCCGAGGCCCCTCGCCGCGTCCCGCGCCCCCCGCTCCACCGCTGCCCAGAAGGGGTTGCCCGAACCCGGACCCTTCATGCTCAGGAGGATAGTGTAGCTTCCCGGCCCCGCCTCGGTGCTTGCAACCGCAAGCGCCAAGAGCAGGCAGGCTCCCAACACCGCCAGCACGCTGAACCTGCGCCTCACTTTCCTCACCTCCTCCTTTCTTTGACTCCGTCGTTCCCCTCGCACCGGCCTCCCAGCGTGTACGCCTCCCACCCCCTTTCACAGCTCCATCTGCGTGGAGCGACGCCGCAGGACATCCACGTACACCGCCAGCAGGATGATCAGCCCGATGAGCACTTGCTGCCAGAAGACGGAAACGTTCATTAGATTAAGCCCGTTGCGCACCAGCCCCATCACTACCGCCCCGAGGAACACGCCGCCGGGAGTCCCGCGGCCCCCGAAGAAACTGGCACCCCCGATGATGACCGCCGCGATGCTGTCCAACTCTGCCCCGAGCCCCGCGGTGGGGTATGCAGAGTTCACCCGTCCCGCGAGCAGCACCCCCGCCACTCCCGCCATGGCTCCGCACAGCACGTACACCAGTACGAGGAGCCGCGCCACGTCGATCCCCGCGTACTGGGCCGCGCGGGGGCTCCCCCCCACCGCGTAGATGTGCCTTCCGGTCGGCGTCTTCCGCATGAACCCCGCCACCGCCCCGTACAGAGCGACCACCACCAGGAAAGACACCGGCAAGCTGGTGGCCAACCGGCTGCCCTCGAAGAGGACCACGTCCGCGGAGCCCAGCCATCGGACTTCTGGGGTCAAGCCGGAGATGGGGACCCCCCCGCTCAGCAGGTACGTGGCACCCCGAGCCACGTTCAGCGTGGCGAGGGTCGCGATAAAGGGGTGAGGCAGGTGGAGGCGCGTGAGTGCGAGGCCGTTGGCGGCGCCCACCGCCGCACCCAGGAGCACCGCCGCCGGTAGGCTTAGCACTGCGGGCCAGCCTGCCTTGACCAGGAGCGCTAGGACGGTCATGCACAGACCCATGACGGAGCCCACGCTCAGGTCAATCCCCGCGGTGGCTACCACCACAAACTGCCCCAAAGCGAGGACGGCGTTGCTGCTGATCTGACGGGCAACGTTTGTGAGGTTTTCCCGCGTCAGGAAGAACCGCGGCTGCAAGGCCGTCAGGACCGCCATGAGCAGCACCACGACCAGCAGAAGGTCCAGCCGGCCCAGGGCCGCTCGCACGCGTTCCCAGCCCAAGCCCCGCTGAACGGTGGAGGGATACGTCTCCAGCCTCACGGGGCCCCTCCCACGATGAGCGCCACCACGTCTTCCATGCGGGTGGTGCTCCCTTCCAGCACCCCCGCCACCCGACCCCGGTTCAGCACCACGATTCGGTCGGCCACTTCGAGGACGTCCTGGAGCCGGTGGCTGATGAGGACCACCGCCACCTTCTGCTCTTTCAGCCGTCGGATCAACTCCAAGACCTTCCGCGCCTCGGCCACGGCCAAGCTCGCGGTGGGCTCGTCCATGATGACCAGCTTGGCGGCAAAGGCGGTGGCCCTGGCAATGGCCACCGCTTGCCTCTGCCCTCCCGAGAGTCTTTCCACCGGGACACGCAGGGAGGGGAGCTCTACCCGGAGGGCAGAGAGGTGTTCGCGTGCCCGCTGTTCCATCGCAGTCTCGTCGAGAACCCGCCAGGGCCCCAGAGACCGGCAGACTTCCCGCCCGAGGAAGAGGTTCGCCACCGTGTCCAGGTTTTCCGCCAGCCCTAGGTCCTGGTAGACCATCTCGATTCCCGCCCGGCGGGAGTCCAGGGGTGAATGAAAGTGCACACGTCTGCCCTCGAACCAGATCTCCCCCGCGTCCGGCCGGTACACCCCGGTGAGGATCTTCATGAGGGTGGACTTCCCCGCGCCGTTGTCCCCTACCAGCCCGACGACCTCTGCGTGTCCCACGGAAAAGTCCACCGAGCGCAGAGCGCTCACAGGCCCGAAGCTCTTGACGATGCCGCGCATCTCCACCAGGAAGGAACCCGCAACCGCGGTCATTGGGTTCAGGCGACCTGCACCATGGTTTTCCCTGGCGGCCAGGTGGGTGCTGTGAGGGCAGCTGCTGCACCCTCCAGGGAGACCACCCGTTGGAGGATCGGCCGCAGGTCCAACCTCCCCGAGGCGACCATTTCCACGAGGGGCGGGAAGGTCTGCGGGCCCGTGTGTCCCAGGGAGCCTACCACGCGCCCGGCCGTAGAGATCAGAATCTCCAGTTCGAGCGAGACCGGCGCCGCACACCGCCCCAGCAAAAGGATCGTGCCTCGCGGAGCCAGAGATTCTAACATCTCCGGCAGGGTCTGCGGGAAGGCCCCCGCCGCCTCTACCTGTAGGTCTGCTCCCCGGCCACCCGTGAGTTCCCGGATTACCTCCGCAGGGCGCATGCCGTCCCGGGCCAGCTCCTCCCATGCAAACACCCCGTCCGCCCCCAGCTGCGCCGCGAGCGGCTTGCCTCTCGGAGTCCGCGTAAACACCCACACGGACCCGGCCCCCGCAGCTTTCGCCAGGGCTACCGTGCAGAGTCCCACAGGCCCTGCACCGTACACCACCACCTGACAACTCTCCTGGATGCCGCCGGCTTCCACGAACAGCCCCTGGTAGGCTACCGCGGCGGGCTCCACCAAGGCCGCGAGGCGGTACCCGTCCTGCTCTCCCCAACGCGCGACGATGTCCCCGGCAGGGAAGGAGCATCGGGCCGGTACGACGACGAACTCTGCCAAACCGCCGGGAACGGTGAAGCCCACCTCCTCCGCGGCCGTACACTGGTTGGACGCGCCACGTAGGCACTCTCGGCAGCTGCCGCAGGTCTGCATGTTGTCCACCACCACGGCCTGCCCGGGACGGAGGTCCGACACGCCGACTCCCACCTCCAGCACCTCGCCGGCGAACTCGTGACCGGGGATCACGGGGAACCTGACCCGTCCTGCATACCGGACGTAGCCTTCGCGGTCTGCGGTACACAGGGCCCGGTCAGACCCACAGATCCCGCAGGCCCGAACCCGCAACAGCACCTCACCGGGCCCTGGGGCGGGTGTGGGCACCTCCGCCACGGAAATTCGCGGCCCGCGCCACACCTGGTCGCCGCGCCTCGCCACCCTCCGAGCGACCTCGTCCTGGGTCAGGACATACCTGACCCGGGGATCCCAAGAAGCCGTCACCACCACCGCGCGCATCCGCCCCTCTACAGGCCTCGATCGGTACCCGGACTTGCGTGCTGCCTCACGGCAGAAGGCGCTCCCGCGCCCGGTGAGCTTCGTACTCCGCCCGCGCCCGTTGCACGGAAGGCATCTGGGAGACCTCCGCCACAGGCACGTCCCACCACGCCTCGTACGCGGGTACCCTGGCCTCGCGGTCCACCTCCACCACGATCACCGTGGTCCGGTCCTGCGCCCGCGCTTCCTCCAGGGCCCTCCAGAGCTCCTCCCGGGTGCGCGCCCGCAGGGCGTGGGCGCCCAGGCTGGCCGCGTTGGCCGCCAGGTCGATGGGCAGGACCTCGCCGTCCAGCTGGCCCGTGCGAGGGTTCCGGAAGCGGTGCTGCGTCCCGAACCCCCCCAGCCCCAGGGACTCCGAGAGGCCGCCGATGCTGGCGTAGCCGTGGTTGTCCAGCAGCACCACGGTGAGCTTGTACCCCTCCTGCACGGAGGTGGTGATCTCGCTGGGCATCATGAGGTAGGAACCGTCGCCCACCAAGACGTAGACCTCCCGGCTGGGGTCGGCCATCTTCACCCCCAGGCCACCGGGGATCTCGTACCCCATGCACGAGTAGCCGTACTCCAGGTGGTACGTGCCCGGTTGACGCGCCCGCCACAGCTTGTGCAGGTCGCCCGGCAGGCTCCCCGCGGCGCACACCACCACGTCCTCCGGCCGCGCGAAGGCGTTCACCACCCCGATGACCTCCGCCTGGGCCATGGGCGGGCCGTGGCGCTGGCTGGTGAGGCGTTCCACCTCCGCTTCCCACTCCTCCCGGAGCCGGGCCACCTCCTGCGCGTACTCCGGGCGGACGTGGTAGCCCGCGAGCAGACGCGCGAGCCCCTCCAGGGCCACCCGGGCGTCCGCCACCACGGGGAGGGCACCGTGCTTGCAGGCGTCCCGGGGAGAGAGGTTCACGTGGACGAACCTCCCCGGAGGGCTCTGGAACAAAGTCCTGGAAGCCGTGGTGAAGTCGTCCAGGGCGGTCCCCACGGCCAGGACGAGGTCCGCGGTGCGGGCCAGCCGGTTGGCCGCCAAGCTCCCCGTGACTCCCACGGCTCCCACGTTCTGCGGGTGATCCCACGGCAGGCTGCTCTTGCCTGCCTGCGTCTCCGCCACGGGGATCCCCGTGGCCTCCACCAGGGCCCGCAGAGCTCCCTCCGCCTCGCTGAACAACACCCCACCGCCTGCCACCAGCAGGGGCCGGTGGCTGCTGCGGATGCGGGCGGCGGCCTCCGCCAGGACCTCTGGTTCGGGGGCCGGGCGCGGGATGCGCCACGTGCGGGGCTCGAACAGCTCCGCGGGGTAGTCCCACGCCTCCGTCTGAACGTCCTGCGGGAAAGCCAGGGTCACGGCCCCGGTGTCCGTGGGGGACGTCAGGACCCGCATTGCTTCCCACAGGGCAGAGGGGAGCTGGTCTGGCCGATTGATGCGGTCCCAGTAACGGGACACCGGCTTGAAGCAGTCGTTCACCGAAAGGTCCTGGGACCACGGCGACTCCAGCTGCTGCAGTACGGGGGCCACGTTGCGGCGGGCGAAGATGTCCCCCGGCAACAGGAGCACGGGGACCCGGTTGATGGTGGCGCCCGCGGCCCCTGTCACCATGTTGGTGGCCCCAGGGCCGATGGAGGAGGTGCAGGCGAAGGCCCGGAGCCGCCGACTGGCCTTGGCGAAAGCCGCCGCCGCGTGGACCATGGCCTGCTCGTTGCGGGCGAAGTAAAAGCGCAGCTGCGGGAACTCCTGGAGGGCCTGCCCGATGCCCGCCACGTTGCCGTGTCCGAAGATCCCCCACACCCCCGCGAAGAAGGGCACCTCCCGGCCGTCCCGCTCCACCCGCTGGGCAGCCAGGAACCGCACCAGCGCCTGTGCCGCCGTCAGCCGCAGGGTCCTCACCGCCTCCCTCCCACGCCACCCGGAGCAGTCACGGCCCCCGTCGGTTCGACCTGCCGGACGAGCTTCGACCGCCCGGAGACCGCGCCAACAGGCAACCACACGGGCCGCGCAGTGTCAAGAAAGGTCCCCGTGCCCCGGCTCCTCCGCGCGGCGCGGCCGGTTCTCGCACCACGCCCTACGGAGCGCCCAGGCGCTGGGAAAGGCGCTGCGCGAGGGCCATCACCTGCCGGGCCAGTTCTTCCCGCCGGGCAGGTGTGAGGCGGGCTTTCACGGTGCTGAAGGCCACCGCGGCCCGGAGGTCCCCACGCCCGCGGACCGCGGCGCCCACGCAGCACATCCCCTCCACGGTCTCCTCGTCGTCCACGGAGTAGCCGCGGTGCCGGGTGGCCTCCAGCTCCCGGACCAGCTCGTCCACGGAGCCCAGGCTGTACCGCGTGGGCCGAGGCAGCTCCGCCTCTCCGAACAGCTCCCGGACGCGCTCCTCCGGCAAGGTGCTGAGGATGGCCTTCCCCGTGGCGGTGCAGTGGGCGGGCAGCCGCAGCCCGATGCGGTAGTTCACCGCGATGGGCTGGCTGCCGTTGCGGCACGCCACGTACACCACCTCCCGGCCGTCCAGAACGGACAGCACCAGGGTCTCCTCGTGCCGCGGCAGCAGCTCGTCGCACACTTCCGTGAAGGCCGCGGACAGGTCGGAGGCGGCGTCGTAGGCCCGGTACAGCTCCAGCACGCGCACGCCCAGCCGGAACCGGCCGTCCGGGGACCGTGTCAAAAGCCGCTCCTGCACCAGGGTGGTGCACAAGTCGTGGGTGGTGCTCTTGGGGATCCCCAACGCCCGGGCCAGCTCCCCGAGGGTAGGCGGGCGCGGAGCGCTGCCCACCGCCTCCAGGATCCGGACCGCCCGCACCACGGACGGGACTGCCTCCTGGCGGCCGCCTCTGCGGTCCTGCACCTCACAACCCTCCCCGCGACTCCACGAAGGCCAAGGCCTCTTGCTCGTACGGCATGAAGTTTGCGCACCCGTGCCGGGTCACCACGATGGCCCCGCACGCGTTGCCGAAGCGGGCCGCCCGGTACCAGTCCCAACCCCGCAGCCAACCATACAGGAACCCGCTGGCGAAGGCGTCCCCGGCACCCAGGACGTTGTACACCTCCACGGGGAAGGCGGGGGCCTCCACAGGGTGGCCCTCCCGGGGAAACACCACGGAGCCCCGCGCTCCCAGCTTCGCCACCACCGCGCGCGGCCCGAAGGCCAACAGCCTCCGGGCTGCGGCCTCCACCTCCTCCTCCCCGGTGGCGGCCCGCACCTCCTCCTCGTTGCCCACCACCACTTCCGCCCACGGCAGGAGGGTCCGCACGTTGACCCCGTACGTCCGGCTGTCGGGCCACAGGCTGGCGCGGTAGTCCAGGTCCACCACCACCCGGGCGCCTGAAGCCGCCGCGCGCTCCGCGGCGAACAGGGTGGCGCTGCGGCTGGGCTCCGCGCACAGCCCCGTGCCCGTCAGAAACACCACCCGGCTGCGGTCCACGGGGGCACGCAGCACGTCCTCCAGGTCCAGGCCCAGGTCCGCGGCGTTGTCCCGGTAAAACACCAGGGGGAACCGGTCGGGTGGCTCGATGCCGAGCAACACGGCCCCCGTGCGGCGCCCTCCCTTGCGCGGGATGAAGCTCGTCTCCACGCCCTCCCGCCGCAGGAAGTGCAGGACGAAGTCCCCCACGGGGTCGTCGCCCACCGCGGTGAGGAGGGCGGAGCGCAGCCCTAGGCGGCGGGTACCCACGCTCACGTTGGTGGGGCAGCCCCCCACGTAGGCGGCGAAACTCCGGATCTCCACGAAGGGCACGCCCACGTCGTTGCTGTAGAGGTCGATGCCGCAGCGACCCACCGCCAGCACGTCGAAGGTCGCGTCATCCATGGGACTCCTCCATGGCGTGGGTGACCACGGGGACCCTGGGGTCCCGCTCCGTCCACGTGGACCGTACCCACCGGTGCTGGGGATCCTCGGAGTTGGCCAGGCTCTGTGCGGACCCCGCCAGGACGTTCAGGTAGTAGCAGGTGTACCCGTACGCCGCGGCCACGGGGTGGTAGCCGCACGGCACCAGCACCACGTCGTCCTGCCGCGCCACCACCGCCACGTCGAAGGAACCGTCCGCGGCGTAGATCCGCTGCAGGGCAAAGCCCCCCGGGGGGTCAAACTTGTAAAAGTACACCTCCTCCAGGTCCGCCTCCAGAAGGTTCCCTGCCGCGTCCGCCCGGTGCTGGTCGTGCTTGTGGGGCGGGTAGCTGGACCAGTTGCCCCCCGGGGTGTACACCTCCACGCACACCAGCCGCTCGCAGGGAAAGCCGGGCGGGAGGATGTTGTTGATCTGGCGGGTGGCGTTGCGTCCTCCCCGCAGCTCCACCTCCACCTCGCGGGGCGTCACCAACCGCGGCGGGAACCTGCCCTCCGCGGGAGCCCAGCCGTGGGCCAGCTCCACGCCCGCGTCCTCCGGGATCACTTCCCACTCGGTCCCCGGAGGGAGGTACAAGGCGTACGGCATCCCTTCGAAGGGGGAGCGGCGCCGGCCTACTCCTTCCCACACCCCACGGTTGGACCGGACGGTGGCGCGCCCTCCGAGCCACACCAGGACCGACTCGCAGCCCCCGGCGCGGTGCACCCACCGCTGGGCCCCCCCCAGGCGGCGGACCTCGAAACCCAGGAGCTGCCAGCCCGCCTCCTCCGGGGTCACCCGCACCACCAGGCCGTCCTCGGAGGCCTCCCTTCGCGCCGGTCTGCGCAACGTGTCCGCGGTCCAGCTCGGCACCCCGTCCTCCTCCGCTTCCCCTGGTGCAGATTGTAGACCACGCAGGGAACGCCCCCGCCGCAGGGGAACTCCTGGGGTGGAAGGAGGGAAAGCCGTGGAGGGAGTCCGCGTGGCCGCGGCCCCCATCAGCTGGGGGGTCTGCGAGATCCCGGGGTGGGGACCGCAGCTGCCCTGGGAGCGGGTCCTGGATGAGATGGCGCAGGCAGGCTACGAGGGCACGGAGCTGGGGCCATGGGGATTTCTGCCCACCGACCCCGCGGCCTTGCGCGCGGCCCTGCACGCCCGGGGCCTCCAGCTGGTGGCGGCCTTCGTGCCGGTTCCGCTCCGACAGCCCCACCGGTTCTCAGAAGCCCAGGCGGAGGTCCGGAGGGTGTCTGAGCTGGTGGCCCGGTGCGGCGGGAACTGCGTGCTGCTCTCCGACGCCGGCGACGAGCTGCGGGCGAAGGTGGCGGGCCGGCCCCACCTCACCAGGGCCCACGGCCTGCAACCCGAGGAGTGGCCCGGGTACGGGGAGCGGGTGACGGAACTGGCGCGGGTGGTCCGGGTGGCCTACGGGCTACGGGCAGCCTTCCACCCCCACGGCGGCACCTACGTGGAGAATCCCGACGAGGTGGAGGCCCTCCTGGCCCACACGGACCCGGACCTGGTGGGTCTGTGCCTGGACACCGGGCACCTGCTGTTCGGGGGCGGCGACCCTGCGGCTCTGGTCAGGCGCCACGGACGGCGCGTAGGACACGTGCATCTCAAGGACGTGGACGTGTCCAGACTTCAAAGCCTCCTGGCCCAGGGGCTCAACTACGCGGAGATCGCCAAGCGCGACACCTTCGTGGAGCTGGGACGCGGCTCCGTGGACCTCGCCGCGGTGGCCGCGGGCCTCCGTGAGGCTGGTTACCGGGGGTGGCTGGTGGTGGAACAGGACCGCGTGGTGACGGAGAACTCCGACACCCTCCGCTCCGCCGCGCACAACCGCGCGTACGTCCGCCGGGTCTTCGGGTGCTGAGCCGCAAGCCTCGGGGTTGCGGGAGGTCTGGCCCGTCCGGTACCATGGGGACGAACCAGCGAGCACGACCTTCGGGGCAGGGTGAGGGAGCCGCACGGCTCCCGATTCCCGACCGGCGGTAGGCACCGGGGAGGCCCGGTGCGAGCCCGCGACCCGCGCCCGGTCCGTGGCGCGGTGGACACCGGTGAGGCTCCAGAGGGGAGCCAAATCCGGGGCCGACGGTACAGTCCGGATGGGAGAGGGTCGGTGGCCGCCGGCACCGCCGCGGCTTCGCCGCGGCGCGCGTGGCGTCATCGCCAGCCCCGGAGTCGCTCCGGGGCTTTTCTTTGTTGGGTCCGTGCTCCGCTGGAAACCCAACGAGGAGGCGGCGATGCGTGCGCGTGCGATCGCTTCCCTGGCCATGCTGTCCGCGGTGGCGGCCCTGCTCATGCGGTTCGTGCAGTTCCCCATCCTGCCCGGCGCTCCGTACCTGAAGTTCGACCCCAGCGAAGTGCCCACCCTGCTGGCGGGCGTCCTCTACGGTCCTGCCGCGGCGGCCACGGTCGCCCTGATGAAGAACGTCCTGTACACCCTGGTGTCCGGGAGCCCCACGGGTTGGGTCGGCCCCTTCGCCAACTTCGCCGCGGTGACGTTCTTCGCGGCCACCGCGGCGTGGCTGTACCGCCGCGAACCCACCGTCCTCGGCCTGGCGAAGGGCGTGGCGGCAGGGGCCGTGGCCCGGACGGCGCTCATGCTCCCCGTCCTGGCCTTCGTCGTCCTGCCCGTGTTCTTCGGCTACAGCCCCACGGACTGGGAGACCGTGCAGCGGCGCGTCGTTCCCCTCCTGGGGAACGTCTTCGTCCCCTTCAACCTGATCACCAGCGTGGTGAACGGCGCTTTGGCCCTGTGGTTCGTGGCCGCGGTGCGGGCCCGCCTCCCCGTCCTCGGAGCGTGTCCCACGGAGGGAGATCGGGGTCCCCAAAAATCGCTGCGCGATTCTTGGGGTGGTCTCGCCTCCCACGTACCACCGCAGCCGTGAGTGCTACCGGGTCTGAAACACAGCCAACACCTGAGGATGCAGGACGCCGTTGGTGGCCAGGGGGCTGCGCGTGTGTACGGTGTACGGCGAGCCGTCCATCCCCGTGACGGCCCCTCCGGCCTCTAAGACCATCAAGGCCCCCGCGGCCACGTCCCACGGACTCAGGTCCGGCTCCCAGAACACGTCCAGGCGCCCCGCGGCGACGTAGCACAGGTTGAGGGCTGCCGAGCCCATCTGCCGGACGTCCTCCGCCAGCTTGAGCATGGCCACGATCTGCGGCACGTTGTTCCCCGTGACTCCGATGTCCGTGGGGGTGCCGGTGGCCACCAAGGCTTCCTGCAGGCGGGACGTGGAGGAGACGCGCAACCGGACGGCCCGCTCCCCCCGCCACAACCAGGCCCCGGCGCCGCGTTCCGCCACGAACAGCTCCTCCAGCACCGGGTGGTAGACCACCCCCACCTGGACCTCCTCGCCCCGGGCCAGGGCCACGGAGATCCCGAACCAGGGCAGGCGGTGGGCAAAGTTGGTGGTCCCGTCCAGGGGGTCCACGTACCAGCAGAACCCGCTCGCCCCCTGTGCCCCGCGGCCTTCTTCCGCCACGATCCCGTGGTCGGGGAAGGCCTCCCGGAGGGTGGACACAATACACGCCTCGCTGGCGTGGTCCGCCTCGGTCACGGGGTTCACGGGGCCTTTGTAGTGCACCTCCCCGGGGGAGGGAGGGCGGGCGAAGTACTCCAGCACCACGTGCGCGGCTTCCCGCACCGCGCGCACCGCCACCTCTGTGTACGGCGAGAACCGGGGTCGGTCCAAGGTCGCCTCCGGAAAGCCCGCCGGCTCACGGCTCCCCGGTCCCGTGAGGGCCGCTACACGCCCAGGGGGCGGCTGAGGGTCGCCAGCCGCACCGGGGAGACCACACCCTCCTCCGTGATGTACGCGGTGACGAGCCGGTCGGGCGTGGGCTCGTACAGGATGCAGGATACCTCCACGCCCTCGGGGGGCGTCCAGCCCAAAGCGAACTCCTCCGGAGCACCGACCACGGTGCTCACGGACTCCGCCCGCAAGGTCGGCGGCAGGATCTTCACGGTCTCCGCGGCCACGTAGCTCGGCACCCCGTGCGCGTGGGCGCACGTCATGAGGGGTCGGGTGCCGACCCTGTTCACGAAGCTGCCCTGCAAGGAAACCGCTTCCGCTCCCGTGAGGACCGCGGAGGCCACGTCCATGTAGTACCCCATGGCCGCGTCCACGGTCAGGGTCACCGCCACCCCCAGCTGCGCCAGGGCTTCCGCCATGCGTCGCCCCTCCAGGTACGGCCGGGCCTCGAACACGACCACACTGAGGTCGGGGTTGTGCTGGAACAGCTCTTCGAGCACGGCGTACACGGTGCGGCTGTACGCCAGAGTCAGGATCACCTCACACTCCGCTAGGGCCTCCGCCCCGTGGTGCGCGATGCGGGCGTGGGACTCCGCCACGTGGGCCCGGTAACCCCGCAGCCAGTCCCGCAGTTCCTCCCGCATCTGGCCCAGGGGGACGCCCTCCCGGACCATCTCCGCGGCGAACTGCACCATGCGGTACCGGAGGTTGTGCAGGGGCGCGGTGGTGGGCTTCCGCTCCGCCAGCTGGCGGGTGGCTTCGTCCAGGGCCGCCAGGAAGGCCCGGGGGTCCTGGGGGTCTTGCTCGGTCAGCCACGACTCCAAGGCCTCCGCCGCGGCCACGCCGATCTCCGTGGCGGTCTCCCGGGTCATGCCCTCCAAGGCCCGCAGCCGCTCCAGCCAGCCCACGCCCCCAGTATCCCACGGAAGGGCCGCAGGATTCCCCCCAGGGAGTGTGCAATCAGCCCCGTGTGGCGCAGGCTCCGCGGGTGAGGGTCCGGGCGGCGGAGGTGGGGGACGTCCCCGCGGTGGTGGAGCTGTGGGGCGAGCTGGCACGGCTGCACGAACGGCTCGACGGTGCCTTCGCCCTCAGCCGCGGGTGGCGGCGGGCCTACGAGGACTACCTCCGCCACCTCCTGGACCGGGAGGACGTGCGGGTGGTGGTGGCGGAGTGCCAGGGCCAGCTGGTGGGGCTTGCGGTGGGGCGGGTGACCCTGCTGCCGGCCTTTTTCCGCCAGCGCCGGCGTGGCTACATCCAGGACGTGTACACACGGGAAGGCTGGCGGGGCCAGGGGATCGGGAGGGCCATGCTGGCCCACTTGGAAGCGTGGATGCGCCGGCAGGGCGTGCGGCGGGCGGAACTCACGGTGGCCGTGGGCAACCCGGACGCGGAGGCGTTCTGGGAGCGGGCCGGCTACCGCGTGTACATGGTGTACCGGGGGAAGGAGCTGTGAGACCGGGGCCATCCGCGCACTGGGACCGGGTCCGGGAAGCCCTCCGGGGCGGAAAAGCGGACTGCCCGCCCGTGGCGCTGTGGCGTCACTTCCCCGGGGCGGACCAGCGGGCCGAGACCCTGGCGGAGGCGCACGTGGCCTTCTGGCGCAGGTTCCGCTTGGACCTCCTGAAGGTGACGCCTGCCAGCGGCTACTACGGCGACGACTGGGGGCTCCGGGCGGGGTACCGCCCGAACCGAGAGGGGGTCCGCACGTACCTGGACCGGCCGGTGAAGAGGGCGGAGGACTGGACCCGCCTGCGGCGGCTGGACGTGACCTCGGGGGTGTACGGCCGGGAGCTCCGCGCGCTCCGACTGGTGGGCCAGCAGGTGGCCGGGGAGGTGCCGGTGCTGGCCACGGTGTTCAGCCCCCTCACCGTGGCCAAGACCCTGTGCGGGGACGTGGCCGTGGTGCGCTACCTGCGGGAACAGCCGGAGGCCCTGCACGCGGGGCTCGAGGTCATCACGGAGGTTACCGCGCAGTTCGCCACGGAGTGCTTGAGCGCGGGCGCGGACGGGCTGTTCTTCGCGACCCAGATGGCCTGCGCGGAGGGCGTCACGCGGGAGGAGTACGAGGCCTTCGGCCGGCCCTACGACCTGAGGGTGTTGGAGGCGGCAGCAGGAGCCGAGATTGTCCTCCTCCACGCCCACGGGAGCCAGCCCTACTTCGACCTCCTGACCAGCTACCCGGTGCACGCGGTCAACTGGCACGACCGCAGGACCCCTCCCTCCCTGCGGGAGGCCCGGGGCCAGTACTCCGGCTGCCTGTGCGGCGGGCTGAACGAGGCGACCTTCGCGGACCGGACTCCCCAGCAGGTGGCGGAGGAAGCACAGGACGCCCTGCTCCAGTCCGGTGGGGCCGGACACATCGTGGCTGCCGGCTGCGTGATCCCCGTGGACACCCCGGAGGCCAACGTGGAGGCCGTGGTCCGGGCGGTGCGGGGCCTCTGAAGGCCAGCCCCTCCCGACCACGCCTTCTCCCGCACACGCTCCTACGGCACCCTCAGGTACGGCAGGGGGTCTACGGGGACCTCACGGTAGCGGACCTCGAAGTGCAGGTGGGGCCCGGTGCTCCGGCCGGTGGAGCCCACTTCCCCGATGACCCCGCCTGCCCGCACCCAGGAGCCCGGAGGCACCTGGACCCGGCGCAGGTGCGCGTACAGGGTCTGGTAACCGCGGCCGTGGTCCAGGACCACCACGAGGCCGTACCCTTCCGCCCAGCCCGCGTACACCACCACCCCTTCCGCCCGGGCTGCCACCGGGGCACCCTCCGGTGCCGCCACGTCCACCCCCTGGTGGAAGCGCCAGCCCTCCCCGAACGGGTCGTCCCGCCAACCAAAGCCAGACACAAGCACCCCGCGCACCGGAAGCCAGAGCCCGCCCGCAGCCGCAGGCAGGCCCGCGCCGGCGAGCCCGACCAACAACAACAGCAGCCCAGCCCGGGTCACGCCGGGCCAGGAGGGGCAAGCGTCGTGCCACTCCTGACCTCGCCCCCGTGCGTGGTCTCAGGACCGCGGGCCAGGGGGCAGGGGCACGGGAGGTGCGAAGGGGTTGCCCCGGGGGCTCGGCCAGCCGGGAGCCGGAACGGAGGGTGCGGGCTGCAGGGGGATGAGCTCCTGCGGGCTCAAGGGCCGGCCGTCCGGACCGAGGCCCGGCCCCGGACGCATTTCGTAGAAGCGGCCGTTGAAGAACAGGTAGACCCGAGCCTCGCACTCGTCCCCCTGGCCTGGCTGCGGCCGTGCACCGGGGAACTGCTGGCCGGGCCCGGGCAGGGGGATCAGCTCTTGCAGGGGGGCCTGCACGGGCAGCGCCGGCACCGCAGCCGCCCGCGGGGCCGTGGACCGACCCACGGCGTATCCCGCCGCCCACAGACCGGCCGCCCCGGCCAGCACCGCCACCGCCGTCCACAGGCGCCGCGCGTCCCCCATGGCAGCCCCCTCCAGCTCGGCTTGAGTCTACTGTACCACCCCCTCAGGTGCCGTGTCGCTTGTCCAGGTTGGCGAAGCGGGAGGTCTCCTTGTGGAAGAACAGCTCCAGGTCGTCCGTGGGGCCGTTGCGGTGCTTCGCCACCCGCACCAGGGCCACGTTCTCCTTCCCCTCTCGGCGGGCCCGCTCGGGGTCGTAGTAGTCTTCCCGGTACAGGAACAGGACCAGGTCCGCCACCTGCTCCAGCTCCCCGGACTCCCGGAGGTGGGACAGCATGGGGATCTTGGACCCGCCCTGCTCCGCGGCCCGGGAGAGCTGAGAGACCGCCAGGATGGGGACGTCCAGCTCCTTCGCCAGGGACTTGATGCCCCGGGCGATCTCGCTCAGCTCCTGCGTCCGGTTCTCCGTCTTCCGGTAGGACTGGATGAGCTGGATGTAGTCCACCACGATGAGGCCCAGGCCGTGCTCGGCCTTCAGCTTCCTGGCCTTGGCCCGCATCTCCACCACCGAGAGGTTGGAGGAGTCGTCGATGAAGATGGGGGCCTCCACCAGCACTCCCATGGCCCGGGTGAGCCGCCGCCAGTCGGTCTCGGACAGGTAACCCCGGCGGAGCCTCTGGCCGTCCACCTGGGCCTGCGCGCACAGCATCCGCTGCACCAGCTGCTCCGCGCTGGTCTCCAGGGAGAAGATGGCCACGGGGATCCTGTGCTCCGTGGCCGCATGCTGGGCGATGTTCAGGCAGAACGTGGTGTTGTGGACGCACACGTCGTTGGCCACGAAGTTGTGGGTGCCGGGGACCGTCAGGTCGTACACCGGGTGCTGGCCCGTGTACTCCACGGACACGATGGGGTCCCACACCACCTCCGGATCCGGCAGGAGGGGCTCGGGGGCGTAGCGAGCCCACTGCCGGAGCCTGTCCCAGCCCAGGACCCCACAGCTCCGCAGCAGCTGCAGCGCCGCCTCCCCCCGGGCCTCCAGCCCGCATCCGCCGTCCCACGCCGCCAGGACGCCGAGCCGCAAGAGCAGGTGTTGCACCTGCCGGGCCATGCGCGGGTTCGGGAGCTCCGCGCGGACAGAAAACTCCTCCCCCTCCCCCCGGCGGCTCCAGGCTTCGGGGTCTCCGTGTACGGAGGCCACGCACGCCAGCAGGCAGCGAAGGAGCAGGCACAGCTTGGCCCGGTTCAGCTGGAACACCACCTCCGGCAAGCGCCGGCGGTCTCCCTCCTCCGCCAGCTCGGGGTAGTCCTGGAGGAACTCCGTGACCACCGCGCCCGCCTCTGCCGGTGAGGCGGGGGCGGGGTTCCCCGGAAACCCCACCGCGTGGGCCAGGGCGGGAACTCGGGAAGCCCGCACCGCCGCGGTGGCGGAGGCCGCGTCCAGGAAGTCGCGGCTGACCTCGGGAGACGCGGGCAAGCGGCCTGCGGCCAGGTACGCGATGAGCCGCACCTCCGCACTCGGCAGGTCCACCGTCCCGAACACGGGCAGCCGGGCGGGGACTGCGATGAAGTGGCCCGGCCGGAGGGCACTGAGGGGCTTCCAGCCCTCCGGGGTGAGGAAAGGGTGGGTGGCGGTGACCTCCACCTCGCGGCCCAGGGCGGTGCGGACGCGGAAGGTGGGCTTGACGCCGTCGTCCACGAAGCGGGAAGGCTCCGCTTCCCGCAGCCGGCCCCCGTCCAGGGTGAGGACCGTGCCGTCCCGGGAGCGCACCACCTCCTCGATGGTCCGCAGGCGGCCCGTCCGCGGGTCCACCACCAGGCTGTCGTACTTCAGGCACTTGCCCATGGACGGCCGGGCCGCCACGATGACCAGGTCGCCCCGCTGCAGCCCTCCCGTCAGCTCGTCCAGGTCCACGAACCCCGTGGGCACGCCCGTGATCATCCCCCGCTCGTAGTGGGCGTCCAGGCGCTCCATGGTCTCCCGGATGAGGTCCCGCAAGGGCTGGAAGTCCTGCCGCAGGCCGCGGTTGGCGATCTCGAACACGAGCCGCTCCGCCCGGTCCACCAGGACTTCCACGTCCTCGTCCCCCTCGAAGCCCAGGTGGGCGATCTGCGTCCCCACCCGGATGAGGGCGCGGAGCATGGACTTCTGCAGGACGATGCGGGCGTAGTACTCGGCGTTGGCGGCGGTGGGCACCGCGTTGAGCAGGCTGGAGACGTACGCGGCGCCGCCCGCGTCCTCCAGCTTCCCCAGGTCCCGGAGCCGGTCGGTGACGGTGATGAGGTCCACCGGCTCCCCCCGCTCAAACAGGTCCACGATGGCGGAGTACACCAGGCGGTGGGCCTCCCGGTAGAAGTCCTCCGGACGCAAGAGCTCCACCACCGCGGCGATGGCGTCCCGGTCCAGGAGCATGGACCCCAGGACACCCATCTCCGCCTCCATGCTCTGAGGCGGCACCCGGTCCACAGCCACCGTCATCTACGCCTCCATTGTATCAAACGCCAGTTCGCCGGAAGTTTGCACGCACCCCCGGGATTTTCGGGGTCCTGTCCGACTTCTCCGGGACAGCTGTTAGCACGCCCGGGCTGTGGACGGCTGCGGGGAGAACCTGTGGGTTGCCGAACCCTGTGCAAAGTCTGTGGAAAGGGTGGATACGGGCCGGGGGTCGGCCTGGGAAACCTTGGGGGTACCGCAGGATGTGGACAACCAAGAGGCCGGGGCCCTACCCGCGCCGCCGGGAGGGCACCAGCACGTGGGGTAAGGCCTCCTCCACCGTCTGCACCAGCACCACCTGCAGGCCGGAGACCTCCCCGGGCAGGTCGTTCTGGTTCTCCTGAGGCACGACCACCTTCCGCATCCCTGCCTGACGCGCGCCGTACAGCTTCTCCGGGATCCCCCCCACGCCCCGCACCCGTCCCTGGATGCTGACCTCCCCCGTCAGAGCCACGTTCTGCAGGGCAGGGCGCTCCTGGACCGCGCTGGCCAGGGCTGCGGTGATGGCCAGGCCCAGGCTGGGGCCGTCCACCAGCCCACCGCCCACCACGTTCACGTGCACGTCGTAGTTGGCCAAGTCCACGCCCAACAGCCGCCGCACCACGGAGAGGGCGTTGAACACCGAGTCCTTGGCCATGGTCCCCGCGGTCTCGTTGAACCGCACCGTCCCCCTCCCCCGCTGGGAAGCAGGGAAGACCGCGGCCTCCACCTCCACCACGGAGCCCAGGTAATGGCTCACCCCCAGCCCGAACACCTTGCCCACCTCGGGGTTTTCAGAAGCCCGGGCGCTGGTGGAGGGGGTCAGCCGGGAGACCCGGATGACCTCCAGCATGTCCTCCTCCGTGATCCGGACCCGGCCGCCCTTGCCCCTGCGCCGGTAGAGGGCCATCCCGTAGGCGTCCGCCAGGAGGTTCACCGCTTTCCGCCCTTCTACGGTGTAGGCGGCGATGAGCTCCGGGACCTTGGGGTCCAAGCTGACCCTCAACCGTCGGGCGGCCTGCAGCACGATGCGCTCGATGTCCGCCTGGGAGAGGGGGTCGAAGAACACCTCCGCGCACCGCGACCGCAGGGTGGGGCTGATCTCCTCCGGGTCCCGGGTGGTGGCTCCGATGAGCACGAAGTCCGCGGGCGCACCCTGTTCGAACAGGCGCCGCACGTAGGCGGGGACGTGCGGGTCTTCTGGGTCGTAGTAGCTGGACTCGAAGGTCACCCGCTTGTCCTCCAGGACCTTCAACAGCTTCGCCTGCAGCAGGGGATCCATCTCCCCGATCTCGTCGATGAACAGCACCCCTCCGTGGGCACGGGTCACCAGGCCCAGCTTGGGCTCCGGGATCCCGCCCTCCGCGAACTCCCGGCGGGAGCCCTGGTAGATGGGGTCGTGCACCGAGCCCAACAAGGGGTTGGTCACCTCCCGGGGATCCCAGCGCAGGGTACTTCCGTCCACCTCCACGAAGGGGGCGTTCTCCGGGAACGGCGTGTACGGCAGCCTCCGGGCTTCCTCCAGGGCCAGGCGCGCCACGGTGGTCTTGCCCACCCCAGGCGGGCCGTACAGGATCACGTGCTGCGGGTAAGGGGTGGCGAGTTTGGCCAGCAGGGCCCGGATGGCCCGGTCCTGCCCCACCACCTCCTTCAAGCGTCGAGGGCGCAGGGCTTCCAGGGCGGACTGGGACAGGCGGACTCGCTCCAGGGCTTCCAGCTCCTCCAGCTTCTTGCGGGTGCTGGCGTTTTCGGGCCCGGCAGCCTCCCGCAACACCTGCAGACGGATCTCCTGCAGGTAGTCGTCCTGCCGGCGGTTCATGCGCTCCGCCACCTTGCGCTCCAACTCCTCCTCCACCCGGCGCTGGGCCACCAGGTCCGCCAGCTCCTCCTCGATCTCCGAGAGCACCCTGGGGATTTCCGCGTCCGCGGGAGGGCGCTGGATGGTGGGGTCGTCGTACACCAAGCGCTGCAAGGCCACCACGCGGTCCGCCAGCCGGCTGGAGCGCATGAGGGTGAGGGCCTCCAGCTTCCCGGCCTTCACGATCAGCCGCTCGGGGCCGTACACGTCGCTGAGGACGCTGAACAGAGCTCCCACCCGGCGCTTCAGCTCCGAGCGGTCAGGTGTCCCCCGCGTCCGGACTCCGCGCGTGGCCGTGGCCCGCTCAGCCATCTCCGGTCACCTGGACCTCTACCTCCGCCTGCTGGCCGTGGGGCAGGCGCACGGTCACCCGGTACGTGCCCACGGACTTGATGGGCTCCGAGAGGTCCACCTGCTTGCGGTCCACCGCAAACCCCATCTGGCGCAGCGCCTCCGCGATCTGCTGCGCCGTGACCGCGCCGAACAGGCGTCCGCTGCTGCCCGCCTTGGCCGGGATCCGCACGGTCCGGCCCCGCAGGGCCCGGGCTGCTTCCGCGGCCCGCTCCCGCTCCCGCGCCAGCTTGCGGTCGCGGGCGGCCCGTTCCTCCTCCAGGGCCCGCAGCTGCCCTTCCGTGGCCTCCCGGGCCAGGCCCCTGGGCAGGAGGTAGTTGCGGGCGTAGCCCTCCCGGACCTCCACCACCGACCCGGCCTTCCCCAAGGACGGCACGTCCTTCACCAGGATCACCTTCATGGGGAACGCTCCGCCCGCGGCCCCACCTTCCGCAGGTCCAGCCAGAAGTCCACCAGCCCCAGGGCCACCAGGGCGAAGGTGCCCAGGTCCCCCAGGAGGAACACCGCCATCGCAGCCAGGACCCTGCCCGGCCGGGGGACGTCCCGCGACTGCAGGTAGTGCAACAGGGTCAGGAGACCGAAGAAGGCGAACACCAGGACGCTGGCGAGAAAACCGTTGGCCGCCAGGACCCGGCCCACCTCCGGCGCGGGCCCCTGCAAAGCCACGCCCAGGAGCACAGGAGCCACCAGGAGGAAGGCTCCCGCGGGCGGCAGTCGCCAGGTGAGGATGGGGGCAAAGCCCGGCAGCTCCGTCCCCAGGCGGCGCATCACGTGCCGGGCCAGGGTGTAGGAACCGTACGCCCACGCCACCACCCCGAGGACCACCGCGGCCGGCAGAATGGTGCGCACGAGCCCGGGCAGCTGCTGGGCCAGCTGCTCCATCTGCTGCACCTGCTGGGGTGGGGCGCCGAGCCTCCGGCTCAGGTCCGCGGCGGCCTCTGCCCCCTTCACCTGCGCGTCCACCACCGCCTGCAGGGGGTCCAGGCCGACCACGTAGCGGGTCACGGCTAGGCTAACTACCGTGACCAGGAGCCCCACGAGCCCCCCCAGCAGCACCGCACGGCTCGCTATCCCCTCCCCGCCCCTCCGGGCCACCAGCCCCTGCACCACCCCCACGGGTGCGAAGGCTGCCACGAACAGGACCCCCTGCGGGAACCCGAACAGGGGCGTCAGGACGAGTCCCGCTACGAGGGCGGCCAGCGCCCCGGTCCGCACACCCCTTCGGTAGGTGAGGACGAACAGGGGCAGGGGTGCAGCCACCAGGCCCACCGAGCCGAACACCGCCACCAGGAGGGCCACCAGGGCGGTCAACGCCGCCAGCAGAGCGCCCTCCGTCAGGCTCGCGGTGCGTTCCCGCACCGCCACGGCGCCTCCCTGTGCCCTGGCCATGTTCCCTCGGCCCCGTGGGGGGCCTGGGCGATCCCCGTCAGTCCGCGGTGTACGGGAGCAGGGCGAGCTCCCGGGCCCGCTTGATGGCCACCGCCAGCATGCGCTGGTGCTTGGCGCAGGTGCCCGTCACCCGTCGCGGCAGGATCTTGCCCCGCTCCGACACGAACCGCCGCAGTCGGTTGCTGTCTTTGTAGTCCACGAACCGCGCCCGCTCGGAACAGAAAGCGCAGACCTTCTTCCTGGGCCTGCGCGGCCGCCACTCCTTCTTCTCTTTCTTGTCCTTCTCCGCCATCCTCAGACCTCCGCACCGACAGCGCCGAGCTCAGGGACTCCCGGCCTTCTCCCTCACCGGTCCCTAAAAAACCTAGAAGGGCACGTCCTCCTCTTCCTCCGGCTCCGGGGCGGGCTCGAACTCCTCCGGGGCCGCGGCCTCCGTGGGCTCCGCGACCTTCCGGTCCAGGAACCGGACGTGGTCCGCCACCACCTCCACCGCCCGGCGCCGCTGGCCGTCCTGGGTCTCGTACTCGCGGATCTGGAGCCGGCCGTCTACCGCCACCAGCCGGCCCTTCGCCAGGTGCTGGGAGACCTGCTCCGCCAGCTTGCGCCACGCCACCACGGGGATGAAGTCCGCCTTGCGCTCTCCCTGAGGGCCCGCAAAGGGGCGGTCCACCGCCAGGGTGAACGTGGCCACGGGCTGCCCGCTGGGCAGGTAACGCAGCTCGGGGTCCCGCGTCAGGCGCCCGATGAGCACCACCCGGTTCAGCACCCCCCATCACCTCCCCCGGACGGCACGGGCTCCGCGGCCTGCGGGGTGGGAGCCGGCGCCGGCGTGGGCAGGGCCTCGCACACCAAGAAGCGGATGACCTCCTCGTGCAAGGCCACCGCGTTCTTCAGGTCCTGCACCCGCTGCCCGTCCAGCTCGAACCGCAGGAACCCGTAGTAGCCCTCGCGGTGTTTGGCGATGGGGTATGCCAGACGCCGCTTCCCCCACAGCTCGGTGGCCACCACCGTACCGCCCCGCTCCGCGATGCGGCCCTCCACCCGCTCCGCGGCCGCCCGCACCTGCGCGTCCTCCAGGTCCGGACGCAGGATGAACACCATCTCGTAGGCCTTGCGCACGTGTAACCTCCCTCGGGCAGGGATCTCGTTCCCCGGTCTCCGCCGTACGGAGACGAGAGGCCACGGCCATGTTACCAGACGGGCGCCCGGGTTGTCAGGCAGCCGGCCCAGGCGCGCGGAGCCCTTTCGGGGAAGCCCGGTTCCCTGGTGGGGCTGTGTTTTCGGGACAGGCTCCTACTCGTCTCGAAAGAGGCCCGCGGGAGGGGTGGGGGCAGGCCGCCGGCGCAGGCGGGGGGTCCGGCCCCCGTTGTCCCGGCGGGCCAACAGTTCCCGCTTCGTCCGGTACAGCTCCTCCAGCTCTGCCTCGATGGCTGCCAGGGCCCGCCGCCCCGTCTCGCCCGTCCCCGTCTGGGGCGCACTGCTCTGCCAGATGCGGCGCCGCTGCTCCGCCAGCTCCGCGATGCGCCGGTCCACCTCCTCCAGGGTCAGCGCGAAGGGGTCTACGAAATCACTGGGCACTCCCATCCCTGCTCCTTCCTTCGGGTGTCTCCGGTCCATGACAACGTCTCAGCGTACCAAAGAGGTTCCACCGCGGTTTTTCGGTGCAACTCCCGTGCCAAGTGGGAACGTGGGCGATCCGGGTCCCTCACCCGTGAAAACGAAACGTGATCACGTCTCCTTCCCGCACCTCGTAGTCCCGGCCTTCCAGCCGCACCTTCCCGGCTTCCCAGGCGGCCTGCAGGGAACCTGCCTTCACCAGGTCCTCGAAGGCCACCACCTCGGCCCGGATGAAGCCCCGTTCCATGTCGGTGTGGATGGCCCCCGCAGCCTGGGGGGCCCGGGTTCCCCGGCGCACGGGCCACGCCCGGACCTCCCGGCTCTCCGTGGTGAAGAAGGTCACCAGATCCAGCAGCCGGTATCCCGTACGGACCACCTGCTCCAGCACCCCTTCCCCCAGCCCCGCGACTTGCCGGTACGCCCGGGCTTCTTCCTCGGGAAGGTCCAGCAGCTCGTCCTCCAGTTTCAGGCTGGCCACCACCACGGCCGCACCCCGGGCCTCCGCCAGGGCCTGCACCGCCTGCACCCGTCCGTCGGGCTGGCCCTCGCCCACGTTCACCACGTACGCCACGGGTTTGTCCGTGAGGAGCCGGAGAGGCCGCAGGGCCTCCCGGACCTGTGGAGGCAGTGTACGCACTGCCTGGCCCGCATTCAAGGCCCGGGCCGCCTCCTCCAGGGCCTGCAGCTCCGCCCGCGCCTGCGGGTCTCCCACGCGGGCCCGGGGCTGTACCCGCTCCACCCGGCGCTCAACGGTCTCCAGGTCTGCCAGGAGCAACTCCGTCTCCACGATCTCCACGTCCCGCACCGGGTCCGCGACCCCCTCCACGTGCGCCACCTCCGGGTGGTCGAAGGCGCGCACCACGTGCAACAGGGCCGTCATCTCCCGGACGTGGGCGAGGAAACGGTTCCCCAGACCCTCGCCCCGGTGGGCACCCCGGACGAGCCCCGCGATGTCCACCACCCGCACGCTCGCCGGCACGACCCGTTGTGCGCCCGTGATCCGCGCCAGGACCGCCAGGCGATGGTCCGGTACCGCCGCCACACCGGTGTTGGGGTCTACGGTGGTGAACGGGTAGGGCGCCACCGCCACCCGCGCTCTGGTCAGGGCGCGGAAGAGGGTGGACTTGCCCGCGTTGGGAAGGCCCACGATCCCCACGGACAGCACCGCACACTCCCCGATCCTACGCCGGCCGGGCGCGCTTCACGATCCGTCGCCGGGGGCGCGGCTCCGGCGGCGGGGTGGGCTTGCGGGGCCTGGGCCGGGGAGTCTCCCGTGGGGTCGGCTCGGGCTCCGGAGGGGGTGGTTCGTTGCCGCGTTGGAGGAAGGCCCGGATCCTCCGCTCCAGCTTGATGCGCTCCATGAGCACGAACCGGCCACAGGTCCGGCACCGGATCCCCACGTCCGCGCCCAGCCGCTCGATGACCCACACGTCCCCCCCGCACGGGTGGGCTTTCCGCGTCCGGATCACGTCGCCCACGTACAGCTTCACGTAGGGCGCAGGCATCCTCTCCCTCCCGCCTCAGCGAGCCGCCAGCAAGGCGTCCGTGGGGGCGTAGTCGTCGGTGAGGGTGGGCACGTCTTCCGTACGGATCGGGCGCTGGTACAGGTCCCCCACCACGGCCTCGAAGCGTTCCACCGCCACCCTGCCGCGTACCTGGCGGGCGCGCTCCTGTACCTCCGCCGGGGACCACCGCCGGTCCGTGGCCACCACAATGATGTTCCGCAAGGCTTCCGGCCACCCCACGGGCCCGTAGTCCACGGGGAAGACGTACACCGCAGGGTACACCTCCCGAAGGGTCCGGTACACCGCCCGGAACAGCCGGCTGTGCGGGCCCTCCAGGGCGCCGATGACGTTGGCCACCAGCACGCCTCCGGGGTTCAGCTTGGCCCGCACCTCCGCGTAGAACTCCCGGGTAGCCAAGTGGAAGGGCAGGGTGTCCCGCAGGTACGCGTCCAGCAGGACGTGGTCGTAGCGGTCCGCCGCGCGCTGGACGAACCGCCGTCCGTCCTGGGCGAAGGCCCGCAGCCGCCCGCCCCGGGGAACCCCAAAGAACCGGTGCGCGACCTCCACCACCTCGGGGTCGATGTCCACCACGTCCACCCGGACCTCCGGGTAGTCCTCCAGGTAGCGCTTGGGCACCGTGCCGCCCCCCATACCGATGACCAGGACCCTCTCCGGGCGCGGCTGGAACACCATGCCCACGTGCATGTAGTCCGCGTACCGGAAGACGGTCCTGCGCGGGTTCTCCAGGTCCAGAGCACTCTGCCAGTAGTTGTCCAGCTTCAAGTACCGCACCCGCCCCTCGTCGCTCACGGTGATGCGGTGGTACACGGTGTCCCTGGCGTAGCGGATCTCCGGTCCGTCCCCGGGGACCCACCGCGGGACCCCCACCCCAGCTCCTGCCACCACCAGCGCCGCCACCCCCGCGGCCCCCACCCGGCGCAGGCCCGCCAGGCCTACCACCGCCAGGGCCATCTCCACGAGCCCCAGGGCCAGGATGATGTCGCGCACGCCCATCACGGAGATGAGCCAGAAGGCGGCGGCGAAGCAGCCCGCGATACTGCCCAGGGTGGACAGGGCGTACAGCCGCCCCGCGGTCCCCCCCACGGTGGCCACGGAACGGGCGCTCAGGCGCACCGCGTACGGGGAGATGGTCCCCATGACCAGGCTGGCGGGGAAGAAGAGCACCAGAGCGGCCACCAGGGGCCCCGTCCGGCTGTCCAGGTCCGCGGCCACCAGGGCGGACAGCAGAGCCGGCGCCACCGCGGGGATGGGGACGGTCAGCAGCCCCGCGAGGAACACCAGGCCGCAGAAGGCCGCGCGGGTGGGGTAACGGTCCGCCAGGCTGCCGCCGACCCAGTACCCCACGCTCAGGGCGGTGAGGAAGACCCCGATGAGGCTGCCCCACACGTAGATGGAGTTCCCGAACACCGGAGCCAGCACCCGGCTGGCCACGATCTCTAAGGCCAGCAGCACCCCGCCGCTGGTGAACACGATCAGCTCCAGCATGGGACCTCCCGCCGCCCTCAGGGTACCTTACCCAGTGCCCGCCCGGCTCAGTCCCCGTGCAGGGCCCGCAGGCGCAGCAACAGCTGCACCCTCTCCCCCTCGTTCAGCTGGTCCTTCGCCCCCCAGTCCACCTTGCGTCACCTCCGCGCCGGCTCCGCAGGGGATGGCCCGGGCCGCAGCAAGCCTGCCACCACACCCGCCAGCGCCATCACCACCGCTGCGGATGCGAAGGCCGCCCCCTCACCCACGGCTCCCAGCACCCCGTTGCCCCACACGGGCCCGACCATCCGCCCCAAACTCTCCACGGTGCTGGCCACCCCCTGCACCGTACCTTGGCCGTGCGAGGAGGCGGAGCGGCTGATCAGGGACACGAGGGCCGGGTTGGCCACCCCTGCCCCCACCGCGGCTCCCAGGGTGCTCAGCACGAACGGGCCCAGGCGCGGGCTCAAGGCGGCGACCAGGAGTCCTGTCCCCGCCACCACTAGGCCTGCGGAGAGTGCCCGGCGTTCCCCCCACCGCCGTACCGCGGGCCCCACCAACCCCACCTGGACCAAGGCCCCCACCGTCCCCCACACCGCCAGCAGGTAGCCCGTGTGGGTGGCGTCCAGGCCGAAGCGCCGGTTCACGAACAGGGCGAAGGTGGTCTGGTAGACGGCCGCGGTGGCCCAGTACGCGAAGTCCACCCCCAGCAGCCCTCGCAGGGAGGGTGTCTTGAGCGCCCGCGGCAGGTGCCGCCACCCGGGGCCTTCCCCTGCCTGAACCCGGTGGACCGTCTCCGGCAGCCACCGCCACGCCAGCCCCATGGCCACCGCCGTGAGCCCCACCGCCGCCCAGGCGGGGGTGGCGTATCCGAAACGGGACAAGGCCCCTCCCAAGGCCGGGCCCAGGACGAACCCGACGCCGAAGGCGGCGCCCAGGAGGCCGAAGCTGCGTGCGCGCTCCTCCTCCGTGGTCACGTCCGCGATGTACGCGCGGGCGGTGGAGATGTTGCCCCCCGAGAGTCCGTCGATGACCCGGGCCACGAACAGGGTGGCCAGGTCCCTGGCCACCGCCAGCAGGGCAAAGCTCACCGCGGTGCCCAGCAAGCTCAGAAGCAGTACCGGCCTGCGACCCCACCGGTCGGACCACGCGCCCAAGACAGGGGCCGCGACCAGCTGGCAGGCGGAGTACGCCGCGAACAGCAGGCCCACCTGCAGGGGTGTGGCGCCGAGGCTTTGCGCGTAGAAGGGCAGCAGGGGGATCACGATCCCGAAGCCGACCAAACTGGCGAGGATCGTGAGGAAGATGGCGAACAGCGGCCGGGTCACCAGATCATTATGCCACCCCACATTCTCCCCTGGTCCCACGGTACAATCCCTGACCGGAAGCCATGTCCAGCCTGCCCCGGCTCCGAGCCCTGGACCTGGTCCCCGTGCAGGTGGGCGGCCGCCCCGTGGTGGCGGTGCACGACCCCGAGGGGCTGGTGGAAGACACCCTCGTCCTGCCCCTGGAGGTGGCAGAGGTGGCCCTGTTGCTGGACGGGAAGCGGGACTGGGTGGACGTGCAGGTGGAATACGCGCGACGGCACCGCGGGGCGCTGCTGTTCCGGTCCGACCTGATGCGCATCGTGGACGAGCTGGACCGGTGTGGGCTGCTGGAAACCGAGGAGGCCCGACGTCGGCGCGCGGCCCTGGAAGAAGCCTTCCGCCGTGCACCCGAGCGGCCTCCGTACTTCGCGGGCCGGTCGTACCCTTCCGACCCCGACCGGCTGTGGGCGCAGCTCGCCCGTTCCCTGCGGGCCGTGGACCCAGCACGCCTGCCCAGCGCCGCGCCCCGGGGCGTGGTGGCGCCCCACGTGGACTTCGAACGGGGCGGCCCCTGCTACGGGTGGGCGTACTCCGCCCTGGCCCGGTCTGAGGCCACCGCGTTCCTCCTGCTGGGTGTGGCGCACGCGGGAGCCGCCCAGCCCTTGGTCCTGTGCACGAAGCCCTACCGCACGCCCCTCGGGACGCTTCCCGTGGACCAGGAGTGGGTGGAGGACCTCCTGCGGGAGCTGCCGGATTTCGCGGAGGCGGAAGCCGTACACCGGACGGAGCACTCTCTGGAGTTCCAGGCGGTGTTCCTGCAGGTGGCCCTGGCGGGCCGGCCCGCGGCGGTGGTGCCCGTCCTGTGCTCGGCCTTCGAGCTGTGGACGGGGGGTCGGTCTCCGCGGGAGGTAGAGCTCGTGGAACGTGGCATCCGGGCCCTGCGCCGCACCTTCCGGGACCGCGCAGACCGCGCCGCGGTGGTGGTGGGCGTGGACTTCAGCCACGTAGGACCGCGGTTCGGAGACCCCGAGCCGCCCGACTCGGCCCTGGCCCTGCGCACGTCCGTGGGAGACCACCGGGCCTTGGACCACGTGCTCCGGGGCGACCCGGAAGGCTTCTGGCAGGAGGTGGCCGCCAGGGGCAACCCCCAGCGCATCGACGCCACCAGCGCCCTGTACACGGCTTTACGGGTCCTGGAGCCCGTCCGTGGGGAGCTCTTGCACTACGCCCAGGCTCCGGACCCTGCGGGGGGGATCGTGAGTTTCGCCAGCGTGGCGCTGTACTGAGGCCGTCACACAAGCCGTGTCCCCAGGCGGCCCACGGCCACCAGCACCACCACCGCCACCCCGGTGAGGGCCAACGCCAGCCCCGTGGCCAGATCCC
>Ga0079995_1103381_pt1 | contig 41010 bp, 40 predicted proteins | sample FaiFalFF_MnMetaG_2_FD_69198 | JGI IMG/M metagenome (GOLD analysis project Ga0079995, IMG submission 69198) | Freshwater microbial communities from Yellowstone National Park, Wyoming, USA - Fairy Falls C (FF_Mn_C) (SPADES assembly) (version 4) | ecosystem: Environmental > Aquatic > Freshwater >...
CACAATAACTTAACGTCCTGCAAACTTTGGTGAAAGAATGAGATCCACTGATTGAACCATTTATTCTTACATTCGTAGGATTTATCGTCATTGTATCCATATCCCTTGAGAACTGTACCGATATCTTCGTGTTTGAGGGAACATCTACAGCGCCACTGTCTGGTGTTGTGAATACCACAACGGGGTTTAACGTATCCACCCCTTGCGTTCTGAATACTATAACCTTGGGTATTAAAGGATTTCCAGAGGTGTCCATTATTGTGCTGTCAAATCTTACGGTTATCTCTTCGCTTGGTCTGAAGTTTAAAATTGGGTCAAGGACGCAAAAGTTTTGCATTGGACAGGTCCTGTTGAAGCTATAGGTCCTAAAACTGCTCCCATCCCAACCGGTTATGCTAATACTCGTGTTATTTACACTTGTAGTATCAACCGCCCTTGAAAACCATACCCCAATGTTCGCGGATAGGGGTACATTTATATCCCCACTATCCGGTACCGTGAAAACAACCGTAAAGGGTTCAGAGAAGCATCTAAGGTTTGTGTCTGGTGTGTAGGAAAACTTTGATATCGGCGAAGGTAATAGTAATGAAACCGTATCTGGACCAATTAGAGGAAGGCTTAATGTTGTATATGACGGGTTTGGAAGGGTGGAACCATAAGCTGTAGCACTACTCATCCCGCATGTTCCCAAGAAATTAGGGTTAGTCTTTCTAAAGAATGCCTGAAAATTTCCTCTATATATAGCAACACTGTTTTCCGGATCCAAGAACCTTACATTTCCTATTACGCTATTATCCTTTACGAAGCTTAAAAGATTCCCTAAAGTATCCAATATTGCGATCGCTGGGTTCCCCGTTGTTCCATAAAGGTAAATTTTGTCACGGTATAACCTTACACCGCTTAAAGAGATTGACGCGTTTATTCGAAAATGTCTAACCGTGTTTAAATCCATATCAAGCAGAAGGACGCCTGTAGCGCTTGCTGTGTAATACCCAACCGCCACAAGCCTTCCCTGAACGTCTATGAATGCGCCAGAAACCGTAAGAGTATCCCGTCTTCTTGATATAACGTTTAAGCTCTCATCCATCTTTACCGTCGTGAAAGAGGCGGAATCCTTTATCAGCAAATATATCCTTTTACCCGCATCTTCATATGCCACATCTATGCCCGTTATAGTATATGGCACTTTGAGGCGCCAATATTTTGATGAGTCTTTCCTAAAGAAAAATACCGTATCCGTCTTATACGAGACGAAGTAGAGGTAATTTGATGTTCTAACCGCCCTCTTGAAGGGTGGAAGAGTATAATAGATCGCCGTTATGGGATAGTCGGCTATAAAATAGAACGCCGAGCCAGAAGATCCTCCATAAGCCAGAGGGGTTCCGTTTCTATCAATAATCAACCCATGAACGGTATCCGATGAAGACCATATTAAGGTATCCGCCCGAATCACTTGCCCGAGGTTGTTTATGTGTAGGATCCTGTAGTTTCCTATTATGGGCTGTATTCCCACGAGGTACCCAGACCCATACCTGATTGCCCTTACGTCATAAACCGAATCATCCAGTGTCCTATGCACATACTGGTTAAGCAAAAACAAAACCCCAACCATATTAGTCCTCCTTTAAAACATTACCCAACCTGTAATAAACGTTCCTGTACTTCTCGTTGTTTGGGTCAAGCCTTATGGCTTCCTTTATGTAAGCGTACGCTCCCTGGATATCACCCTTCTGATAAAGCTCAAGGGACTTTAGGTATAAGGTTTCGGAGCTCGCCTTTATGTTGCTTTCAACGTAGCTTAAAAGTCCGGGAGATTCGGGCAAGGGGTAAATTTTCATGGATTTTTCAATATAATATTTTGCCTGGACCCAATCCTTGTTTGCTATAAGCTCCTTCGCCTTTCTTAAATATTCCTCCGCGGTTCTCCTCAAAGTGTTTGAAAATCTTATCTTATCCGGACCTTCGGGTAAAGTGCTTACGAGCTTTGATGCGCTTACGTAATCCCCCTTGCTTATTAAGTTCTCAATCCTCTGAATTTTACCGCTCTCAAACTTCCTATTGGTTTCTTCCTTTATTTTGTTTGCCTCCTTTTGTTTTTCAACCTCCCCTTTAACTTGATTGTACGCCCTAAAGGCGTCCCTATCTTGTGGATAATTCTCAAGGAAAACCAAAGCCTCAGCCAGGGCATCCGAATAAAGCTTGTTCCTCAAGAAGATGTTTATCCTTTTTATGTAACTCTCCTTATCCGCTTGGGATATTAGGTTTATCAAACTGTCTTCCATCCTTTTTGCGGTTTGGCTTGTGTCAAAGACCATAGCTATCCTAACTTTTGTTAATGCGGACTGCGGATCAGGATCTTTTTTAGCGCTTTCAAGGAGATTCCTTGCAAAATCCACCGCGGAATTTTCAAGCTTCGATATCCTATCCTTTAAACCCCTTATCTCCCTCTCATGCTCCGCCAAAAGTTCCTCGTGACGTTCTATCTTCTCCTCTAACTCCTTCTGCTTACCCCAAAGTATATTAAACCCGAACCTATGCGTTGAGTACCCTATCCAATAGTACTCGTAATCGTACCTAAACCTCAAATTCCCGCTCTCTAATGAGAATCCCACTATTGCGTTCTTTAGGGAAGGGGAAGCTATAAAGTTGAAGAGTCCGTACCTTGAAATAAAAACAAAACCCGCATCTAAGTCGGCGTCTCCGTAAAATCTTAAGAATGGTCCCAGTGTAAAGTTTTGGAAGTTGGAAAGCCCCCTAAAATATACCGAAGGTGCAGGTATGGTTTTCCCAAAACCCAGATTTTCTATAAAGATGAGAACCTCGCCGTTTTCCAAATTCCCTACGACGGCCCCGTTTATGGTGCCCGCGTAATCCGCATATGTGTGGATCTTGGAGGTTAAAACACCCAAACCGGCCCCAAACTTCCAACCTTTCTGCGGTAATGGGGAGTTAAGGTATATAAAGTTCAGACCCGTAAACGCCGCGTAATATGTCCCTGTCCTATTTGCGTTCTCATCCACGAGCTCTATGCCCGTTAGATAGCCCCCCTTGATGTTCAGTATTAGGTTATCAAAGTTTAGGGATATCTCCTCAAGTCTGAAACCTGCTATGTACTCCCTGTGGAATACCCCTGCGCTCCTTGGCAGGATCTCAATTTGTGAGCCATTCCCAAGATACCAAAATACATACCCCATAACCTAAATTTTAAGGCGGAAATCAACCTTATAATACCTGTTCTATGAGGGAATACGAAGTGGCTTTGTTGTTAAGCCCCCAGCAGGAGGATGCTGGGTCCATAGAAGAGGTGAGGGAGTTTATAACAAAGAACGGGGGTGAGATATTGGGGGAGGAGGATTGGGGGGTAAGGAAGCTCGCGTATCCCGTTAAGAAGCAGGAGTTTGGTAGGTACTATTTTATACGTTTTAAGGCACAGCCTAGTACTGCATACGAGCTAAATAACCACCTCCGCCTTATGAGGAGGTTTTTAAGGCATATGATCGTCAGGAGGGATGAATGAACGAGGATAAGAGTATAAGGGTTCCGAGGATAAACGTGGTGATATTGAGTGGGAGATTAGTAAGGGATGCGGAAAAGAGGGTAAACGATAAAGGCGTGGGTTTTTTAACCTTTCGCATAGCGTCGGATCAGGCTTATATGGAAAACGGAGTTTGGAAGAGCAGGCCCCTTTATATAGATGTCATATACACAAACGGGGATCTTGTGAAGTTGGACGATACGAGGGGTAGGCTTTTGAAGGGGACACCTGTGGTCGTGGAGGGTAGGTTGGTTTATAGGGAAGCGGAGAGGGATGGGAAGAGGGTTGAGAGGTACTATATAAAGGCTAACAGGATAGATATACTTGAGATTAGGGCAAAAAAGCCCTTTTCTGATCTTGACGAGGATGCGGGTTTACCCCCCGACGACGAAATACCCTTTTAAAAGGAGGTGAAATATGGGAAAGAAGAAAGGCATGACATTTGATTACAAAGATGTGGAAACTTTAAGCAAATATATCTCCCCAACGGGCAAGATATTGCCCAGAAAATATACTAAGCTGTCCGCAAAGGAGCAAAGGAGGTTGGCAAAGGCTATAAAGAGGGCGCGCATAATGGCATTACTTCCGTTTGTAAGGGAGTACATGGTATGAAGCAGGTTGAGGTTTTGCTGGTTAAGGATGTCCCAAATCTTGGAAAGGCTGGGGATGTAGTGAAGGTTAGATGGGGTTATGCGAAGAACTACCTTATCCCGAAGGGTTTCGCCCTTCTTGCCACCGAATCCGTGTTGAAGAGTTACGAAAACATCAAAAAGATGAAGGAGCTATCTTTACAGAGAAAGAAGAAGAAGATGGAAAAGCTTGCCCGCGAGCTCTCAAAGGAGAAGCTCCTGTTCGTACTAAAGGTTAACGAGGAGGGGAAACCTTACGGTTCCGTAAGCTCGTCGGATATTGTGAAGAAACTGAAGGAAAAGGGATACAACATAGATAGGTCTATGGTGCAAATTGATAGCATATCCGACTTTGGTACATTCCAGATCCCCATAAAACTCCACCCTGAGGTGGTGGCAAACCTGAAAATTGTCGTAGAACCGGAGAGATGAAGAACCTTATAGAGGTTGAGGTTAAGTCCGTAGTTGTTATAAGTACGCAGGAGGGTATTCCTCAAGCCTTTGCGGTTATACTTAAGGAAAAAGAAGGGTCAAGGATCCTACCCATATACATAGGGGGTTTTGAGGCGAATGCTATACAGATGGCGAAGGATGGCGAAAAGTTTGAAAGGCCCCTAACCCACAACCTCCTTGTAAATATACTTGAAACCCTTGGCGCGAAGGTGGAAAGGGTCGTGATAAACGACCTAATTGAAAGCACCTTTTACGCGAGGATAATATTGAATTATGGGGAAAAAACTTACAGCATAGATGCCAGACCCTCGGATTCCATAGCTATAGCGCTACTCTCAAATGCGCCCATTTATGTAAGCTCCCACGTCCTTGATCAGGCGGGGGAATACTCCTCGGGTTGGGAAGAGGGAGAAGGGCAAGGGGATTGGGATTAATACTTATAATGTATCTGCCCAACGATCTTGAGGTTCTCTTTTATGCGGTAGATTCCGCCTGTTCAAGGGTTTGTCCCCTTGAGGGTTTCCTTTACTTTTACGGAACAAGGAACCAACAAATCGAGAACTACCTTTCCATGAGGTACCTTTCAAATTCCCCAAACTGCACGACAAAGGTGGGGCTTTTGTCCGGGAGGGTATATTACGATTTCTCCCTTATAAATTACAGGAGAACCGCGGATGTTAAGATGGTTATAAGATCCTGCGACGGCTCCGTTCTTTATAGGTACGGTAAGTATTCCGATAGGGTGCCAATAAACAGGGTTAAGGATGTTTTCGTTGAGGGGGTTTCGCCTGACCTTTCCCAAATAGTTCCTTCCTACTTTGAGGCGGGTATAACCGCCTTATTGGTTTTGGGAATTTTGTATGCCTTTTATACCGTGGAGGGGAGATGATTTTTAAATTTACCGCAGTGATAAAACTCCTTGATGACGGAAATTACGAGCTTTATTTCCCCGCAATAAGGGGGATAAGGATAAGGGGCTTTTCTATTCCGGAAATTTTGGAGGAGGGTGAGAGGGCTCTAAGGGGGTACTTGGAGGAAAGGATGGGATTGGGAGAGGATATCCCTAGGGATATAAAGTTTCTACCCATAAACACCGAGGAATCCGACGAGATAATAATCACAAAAATAGTGGTCTTCATAGACGAGGGGGGAAGTCTCACCGCTTGATGAGGGTATTAATCTTAGGGGATGCCTCCGTACCCCATATACACAAATGGGCGGATATATTGAGGGAGTTGGGGAACGAGGTTAATGTTATAACCTTTGAGGAGAGCCTTGATGATAAGGTTTTAAGGTTAAAACTGCCGGGCGGAAAATTCAAGTATCTCCTCGGAATTCCGAAATTAAAAGGTTTAACTGGGGAACTCAAACCTGACGTTCTCTTTCCCCACTTTATCCCAAATTACGGGTTAATCGCGTACTTCCTCAAAGGTTTTAAGGTTTTAGCGGTCTGGGGCTCGGATATAAACGTATGGGCGAAGAAAACCCCAATCCACAACTTTTTAGCCAAGATAATACTGAAAAACTTCGACATAATAGTATGCGATGCGGAGATAATAAAAAGGACCTTGGTTGAAGATTTCGGGATAAGGGAGGATAGGGTTTTCGTTATCCCATTCGGAGTTGAGAGGGAAATAAGGGAAAGGCCCCTTAAGGAGCTACCTTTTGACGAGATAAGGATACTATCCTTTAGGAGGCATGAGGAAAACTTTAACCACTTTGAGATTTTGCGTTTTGCTAAAATGTTATCCCAAAGCTTCAAAATAAGGCTGATTTATATAAATGGGGGGAAACTAACGGAAAAATTGGAGAAAACCGCAAGGGAGATGGGCTTAAACTTTGAGAATCTCGGTAAGGTTTCTAGGGAAAGGTACATTAATCTCCTTGAAAGCTCCCACTTTTGCGTATCCATACCGAAGTTTGATGGCACATCGGTGTCCTTACTTGAGGGGATGGCATTGGGTTGCGTACCGATAGTTTCGGACATTCCACCAAACAGGGAATGGGTGGATGAGGGTAGGGGGATAATATCGGAACCAAAGGGAGAAAAACTCTTTGAAAGTTTTATAAGGGTATTCTCTTGGGATTGGTGGAAAAATGCGAGGGTTGAAAATAAAAGGGTGATATTACAGAGGTGCAAGTGGGAGGAGAACGTTAAAAGGTTTTGGGATTTAGTGTCTAAAGAGTCTCTTTCCGGTAAAAACCAGCTTTAAGCCCAATTCCTTTGCCCTTTCTATCACTACCTCGTCCCTTATTGAGCCCCCGGGTTCCACCACAACCTTTATCCCATAACTTTTGGCTACCTCAATTGAATCCGCAAATGGGAAAAATCCATCGGATATTAAAAATCCACCCTTGGCCTTTTCCCCAGCCTTCTCAAGGGCAACCTTAACCGCGGAAACCCTATCCACCAAACCGCTACCCGTACCCAAGAGGGTTTTGTTCTTAACTACCACCGCAGCGTTTGACTTTGCCCATTTCACAATCCTTAAACCGAAAATTATCTCCTCCCTTTCCCCCTCTTCCTCATACCCAAGCTTGTAATCTATGTAATCGTAGGGAAGGGTGTAATCGTTGGTTTGTATAAGAATATCGTTACCAAGCATAACCATGCTCAGATACGGAGGTTGATATTTGTATGGATCCACCCTTAGGATCCTTAGGTTTTTCTTCTTTGAGAGGATCTCTAAGGCTTTTTGTGAATAATCCGTAGCTATAACCACCTCGTAAAAGTGTTCAACGAGAAGTTGGGCAAGCTCTTCTTCAACCGCAAAGTTGAAGGCTATTATCCCACCAAAGGATGCCTCCATATCCCCATTTAGGGTTTTGTTGTAAGCTTCCAGCGGGGATTCACCCTCCGCACCCGCACATGGGGTCATATGCTTAACTATAACGCAAGCGTGGTTTTCAAACTCCGAAACACAAGAGAAGGCGGAGAAGGAATCCAGTATGTTGTTGTAAGATAGTTCTTTGCCTCCAAGCTGTTCTATTGCGGATAAAAAGGAATTGGGGTTTTTCTTTATCCAGGCAAGCTGGTGGGGGTTCTCTCCATACCTTAAGGGTTGTGGATCGGAGATGTGTATAAAAATATTCTTGTGAAAATTCGCCCTGTCAAGGAAGGATGCTAAAACCTCATATATCTTAATATCGTAGCTTGCGGTCTTTGCGAAGGCCTTCACAGCCAACTTTTTTCTAAGCTCCTCCGAAATCTCCCCCCTTTCCATCTCATCCATAACCGCCTTTATATCGTCAAGGTCCGTTAATACCAAAACCCTCCTAAAATTCTTTGCGCCCGCCCTTATTAAACTGACCCCACCTATGTCTATCATCTCAATTATCTCCTCAAGGTCATCCGACTTTTCCGCAACCTCAGAAAACGGATAAAGCTGAACGAAAACCATTTCTATTCTTGGTATCTTCAACCAGCTTAATATCCTTTCATCCTCTTCCCTCCCTAAGATCCCCGCAAATACATAAGGGTTTAGGGTTTTAACCCTGCCTCCCAAGATTTCCGGAAAGCCCGTTATTGATGATACATCAAAGGCTAAAACCCCATTCTCGTTTAGGAACTTTGCGGTTCCGGTGGTGGAAATTATCGTATATCCCCTTTCAAGGAGGAATTTTGCAAAGTTTAGGATCTCGGGGGTTTTCTCGTAAGAGGTTATCAAGGCGTATGGAGGCCTTTCCTTAAAGAGGAATTCCACGATAGTATCAAAATAGAGGGAGTGTTCCACCGAATGCACCCTACTTTCAAAACTTTCAAGGGATTCCCCTTCAAACGTTGGGATCACCCTCTGTGCCAATATTGGACCTTCATCCACCTTTTCCGTCGCAATATGCACCGTCACGCCGGAAAACCTCACACCGCTTGTCCATGCCCTCTCTATAGCATTCAAACCCTTGAAAGATGGTAGTAAGGAAGGGTGTATGTTCAAAATCTTTCCCCTAAATTCCTCTATTACCCTCTGTGGCAATATCCTCATAAAACCCGCCATCACCACCGCATCCACATTCCCAAAGGATCTTATCGCATTTATGAGTTCTTCCCCAACATCGGAAACGATCTTATAGGGTATTCCGAGATTTTTAGCCCTCTCTATCGCGTACGCCTGCGGATTGTCGGTTATCAGACCCAAAACCCTCAGGAGAAATTTGCTATATTTTGCCCTTCTTACTATAGCCTCAAAGTTTGTGCCATTTCCCGATGCCAAAACAACTATCCTTTTCTCCATTAAGCCTGTATTCTAAATGCGGCGTTAAAATTTTAGGATGTACAAAAGGTTTGTTAAAATGGTGAGGGAGTTTATGGAGAAGATCGGGAGGAAGGATGAGATCCTGATAGTTGCGGTGAGCAAGGGGGTTGAAATTGAAATGATCCTAAAGGTTTATGAGGAAGGTTGTAGGGACTTTGGGGAGAACAGGGTACAGGAGGCGGAGGGTAAGATCCCAAAAATAAACCTACCGGATATTACTTGGCATATGGTGGGGCACCTGCAGAGGAACAAGGTGAATAAATTTTTAAGGCTATTTAAAGTCCTCCACTCCTTGGACTCCATAGATTTAGCATGGGATATATCAAAGAGGGCGAAGGAAAGGATTAAAGTTTTCGTTGAGGTAAATACGAGCGGGGAACCACAAAAATATGGGATAAAGCCGGAGATGGCGGACGAGTTTATAAGTCATATTAGGGAGATCCCAAACTTGGAACTTATTGGGGTTATGACGGTGGGACCATATCCTCCGGAGGAATACAGGAGCAGAAAAGCCTTTGCCCTTTTGAGGGAGATAGCCCAGAGGAACAATTTAAAGTATATTTCCGCGGGGATGTCCGAGGATTGGCAGTATGCCCTTATGGAGGGGGCAAACATACTGAGGATCGGGAGGGCGATATTCCAACCTTAAAATTTGATCCTATGAAGAAAAGTGAAAGGAAGATACCCAAGAATAAGGAGGAGGCGATAGCGGAGGCGAAGAGGTTTTTGAAGAATGCCAAGGAGATCCTATCAAAGGCGGAGATTGAGTATGGAAGGATATACAAGGATCCGAAGATCACGAGGGAAGCGGCGGGTATAGCATACCTTGCGGCTCTTATGGCTATAGACGGATATTTGCTTTCAATGGGTGTTCCACCGAATAAACTTCCAACATCAATAGAGGAATATATGGGCGCGGTTAAGAAAATACCGAGAAACGGAAAACTTATGGCAAACCTTATAACCGCCTACCAAAACTTGCATATTCTCGCGTACTATAGGGGAGGTGTTGGGGTTCAGATGATAAAAGAGGGGATAAAGAGTGTTGAGGAGATCATAAGGATCTTGGAAAAGTAAGATGAAAAAATACGAAAGGGGGATACCCAAGAATAAGGAGGAGGCGATAGCGGAGGCGAAGAGGTTTTTGAAGAATGCCAAGGAGATCCTATCAAAGGCGGAGATTGAGTATGGAAGGATATACAAGGATCCGAAGATCACGAGGGAAGCGGCGGGTATAGCATACCTTGCGGCTCTTATGGCTATAGACGGATATTTGCTTTCAATGGGTGTTCCACCGAATAAACTTCCAACATCAATAGAGGAATATATGGGCGCGGTTAAGAAAATACCGAGAAACGGAAAACTTATGGCAAACCTTATAACCGCCTACCAAAACTTGCATATTTTTGCTTATTACAGGGGAGGGGTCGGGGTTCAGATGATAAAGGAGGGGATAAAAAGCGTTGAGGAGATCATAAAAGCCGTCACCCAAAAATCACGGTGTCGCACATAAGGTTCCCGTGTCTGTTTTTACGTTTCTCAATAAAAAACGCCCCCTGCTCCCCAAAAGTCGCGGCACCTATGAAGGGTATATTCCCTACCGCCTTTTTATAAGCATTTACAATCTCATCCACACTATCCATAACGTTTAGTACACATCCCGCGCAGTATATTAATATTCCGCCTTTTAAAGTACCCGTATGTCCCCTTAATGCCCTCCTTGCCACATCCTCCGTCCTACTTATCAACCCCTCCTTGCTCCCCCTCAAAAGTACTACCTCCTCCCCTTCCTCAAATTCCGTGAAAAACGAAATGGCTTTATCCTCCTTTATGACCATATGCGGATGGGAAAGGAGATAAAGGGGAATTCCCAATGCCTGACCCACAACCCTGGCCAAGGGATATAAGGTGGTTTGAGTCAATATTACCCCTCCCTTATCAAGGTAATCCGATATTAAACCTTTCGTCCATTCGTTATAAACCTCCGCGGCTGGTCTTTCGTCTATCTCATATATTACCCTCCCCTTCGCCTTCGTTATCTTACCCTTATATTCCGTAGGGAAGTATCCGCTCACAAGGGCACCGAATATCCCCCTTGGATTTTTAAATCCCACCAAAAGGACACCCTCGTTTATTTCTTTCTCCTTATCAAACAACTTCCACTTTCCCGTCAGATCGTTATCCCCCGCGCTCCCACCAAAAACCCTTATATTATCACCAAACACATCGTAAATTCCATCAAGGATCCTCTCCTCGTACCCAGGCGTTGCGTGCATAAGTATAACATCGGGATTTCCACCAAGTTCTCCCTTTATCTTTTCTACAGCCTCTTTTGCCCTTTCCGTAGCGTTGTTTTCCGCCGTTTCAATAAGCCTGTATGAAGCTTTTATATCGTCCCCATCCTCCGCAAGGAGTATTGCGCCATCAACAAAACCTTCGGGTGAAAAGGCACCCATAAAGCTCGTTGCCCCGAACACCTTAGCGTCTATCCTCTCCAAAACCTTCCTATAATCCGCCTCACAGTTAGTATATACAAGGGCCCATTCGCCCCTTATCCTTTCCGCATGCTTTAAATTGCCCTGCTTGTCAAATACAAAGTACCTCATATCCTAAATTATAACCCTGTAAAGTTTCCCATCCATCAGGATGAACCATACCCCCCTCTTGAGCCGAACCTTCTCTCCCTTTACAAATTTCCCCGAGATATAAAGTTTTCCCGAGACATCAAAAACCCTTACCTCCGCATCCTTATGTAATATTATCCCATCCTTCCCTATCCGAAAGCCCCCAACCTCTCCCTCTTCCGCTACACCCAGATCATCGTCCGAAGATGTGGGACATGGATCGGATGTGTAATAAACCTCCCAATCCCCCCCTTCGTTTGATGACCAAACTATGTGCCACCTGGAATTTGTGGGATCGTAATCTAAACTCACCATAACGTCCTTTGCGGTATTATTTGTCAATCTGTCGTTTGCAGACCAGCTTGAACCGTTATCCGTGGAGATCTTACACAGAACCTCATAATCCCCATCGCTCTTATCCACCCAATAAACCCTAACCTCCCCCGCGTTATTCGTTAATATATAAGGACTCCAGGATGTATCCGGTGTATTGCTTAAGTTGGTTATGGCAGACCATGTTGCCCCCGCATCCGTGGATCTCCTGTATAGGACCTCCTTGTTCCCGAATCTTTCATCAACGAAAACCGCATGTATATAATTCCCGTATGCGCTTATTGAACCTATAGGCCTTCCCCAAAAAACACTCCCATTCGCGTTAACTCCGTTTGATAGGTCAAAGGTGGAGGACCAATTTGACCCCCCATCGGTGCTCCTTATATACCTGGCCTTTCTCTCAAGGGCGTTGAAGATCATAAATATTATATGAAGCCTGTTGGGATTCGTTGGATCCCCAACTATTATCGGAGAATCCGAGAGATCCCTCCTCCCACTTGAAACCCAGCTTGAGCCTAAGGTAGTACTCCTACCATACCAGACGTGATATACGGGTACAAGGGCGGGTGGGGTATTATCCGACCAGGCAAGGTGAAAGTTGTTTCCCCATATCCATATTGATGGCGCCTCCTGATTGTATGAACCTCCCCTTAGAAGGGCTTCAGAACTCCAGATATTTCCTCCGTTGGTTGAATACCTGTAATAGATGTTGTTGTCGGACTCAACCTTCTCGTACGCGACGACCACCGTGTCCCCGAAGCACTGAACCCACATCTCAAGTCCCAGATTTCCCACAAACGGGGTAAGTTGAAGGGCGGGATCCCATGTCACTCCCCCGTTTGTACTTCTTCTATAGAAGACCGCGGTCTGCCCCGAAGAGTTCTTACCGAACCAGGCGATATGGACCTTACCCTTACAGCTTGCTATATTCTTTGTACTCCTCTCGGTGGATATATAGTTCGCGTCGTTATATGTATAATCCACCACACCCGGCCTATTGCTTATATTAACCTTATAGGTCGGGCAACCACAAGCACTTAAGAGAAAGCTAACCATAACCCGAAATTCTATAGCATTCCTTTAATAATTTCAACGTGTCCTCAAAAACCTCTCACCCTCAAAGATAAGTAAGGTACCCCCTCCACATCCCTTATTATCCCCGTCCTATCGTAAGGCCTAAAGCCCAAAAAAATCCCAAGATCCCCCTTTTCGTTATAAAACTCTAAACCACCCCTCATATCAAAGCTTGCGTAAGCCCTCTTATAGTTCCTGCTTAGGGCGAAAAATGTAGAGCCTTCAAACGTCAGAAAAGTTTCCCTTGATATTTTCTCCCGGAACCTCTTAAAAACTTTTATATCCGAGCTCCAGTCCGTTCCCCTTGAGAGAAACTGATATTTATCGCTGTGTATGTAAAGGGCAGTTGAGACCTCAAAATCCCTCTCCCTGTACATAAGCCTGAAGGAGTTCCAGTATAGGGGTAGGGTATCGAGCCTGTCTATGTAGTGCATGCAAGGGTGTTCAAGAAGAAGGTAAAATTTTCCCTTAAAGATCCCGAACCAAACGAAGTAATCCGCGTAAATTGGGTCAAGTTGTATGGGACCCACATCGTACCCAAACCAAACTATGAAATCCCCCCCTATTGCCAACCCATAATCCCCCCACCTGAAGGGTTTTATAAATCCCCCTATATCCGCTACACCGCTCTTATCCCTGTATTTATAGGAAAACTTTGTGAAGCTCGCCCAGGCAAAATGCTCCATGTAAACAAAGGAAATTAAAGCGTTCATATTATCCACCTAAAGTAAGCCAAAGAGTAATCCCCCCTCCACCTAAAAGAAAGCGAAAACCTTCCACCTAAGTTATAAGTAAAAACTAGGGGCCAATTCCTGCACTCGTATGATGAGCAGAGCTTCTTACCCTCGTGAAGGATCTCCACCCAAAAAACCAAAACCTCCCCATCCCTTGGCACCTCAACCTCAAAGACCTCCAAACCCTTACCAAACTCCCATTTCGCCACTAAAAACTCCCTCTCGGGCTTCCCATAAAAATCAAACAGATCCGCCACCAAAACACCCTTAAGCCTCCTCAAAACCCCAAGGTCCACGGTTGGATCCTTTATATCCCCCAACCTTACAGTCCCACACTTGAGGACTCCACCGTTGCGTATAACGGTTTTGGGCTTAAACTTCAGGTGATCAAGAATGTACAGAGATTCGTCGTAAAGTAATGGTCCGTAAAAGTCGTGTATAAGAACGTCTATTTCCTCCTCCGGTTTAAACTTTTGAGCATCCGTCCTTATAGGAACGATATTCTTATAACCCCTTACCCTTTCCTTCAAAACCTCAAATATCTCCCTATTCCTCTCGACCGCATATACCTTTCTCGCCCCTCTCTCAACCGCCAAAATGGAAAAATAAGCGAAACCCGCCCCAAGCTCTACCACCGTCTTCCCCTTGATTTCCTCCCCTTCCAATATCTCCACATATTTCCTCATCCTCTCCTCATCGTCATAAACGCTTAAAAACGCCAAAAATTCCATTAAATCTTCGTATTTCTTAGCGGGTATCTTGTTTAAGATCTCCAGATGGGAATTATAGGGTCGGAAATTCCTTTAATACCTCGTCAATGGTGGGTGCATATGCCCCGAGCTTTGAAACCGAAACCGCCGCCGCCTTTGCGGACCACCTCCCTATCTCCTCCCAATCCAAATTTTGCAATCTACCCCAAACAACCCAAGCCAAAACCGTATCCCCCGCCCCCGTAATATCGTAAACCTCCCTCCTGTACGCGGGTACGTAAATTTCCCTATTGTGTGTAATTATCCACATACCCCTATCCCCCATAGTGGAGATAAGGGCTTCCGGTTTTAGAGTATTAAAGATCTCCCTTGAAGCTTGAAGTACATCTTCAATGCTTAGTAGTTTCCTGTGCAATGCTGATGAAATCTCGCTTAAGTTCGGCTTAACGATATCAAAACCCCTCGCCTCCCATATTAAAGATTTTGGATCTATCGCCTTTAATTTATCTGGGAATTTTTTCCTAACAAAATTTAAAGTTTCCGGAATAACAGTCCCCTTATCGTAATTTGACACCACCACCGCATCAACGTCGATATTAATAAGATCCAATAATCCATAAGCATCGCTCTCGGAAAACCTCTCCTCGTAATCTATCCTTAATACATGGTGGTGTTTTGCAAGGAGGCGGGTTTTTTTTAATGTCCTAAGGCTACCCTTGTAAAACCTAAAGTTTATCCCCAGATCTTCGCATAGGTTTGCAAGCCTCTCCCCATCCTCGTCTTCACCGATTATTCCAAAGAGATAAACCTCAAACCCAAGTCTAACCAAGTTTAAAGCGACGTTCGCCGCTCCCCCTGGCATAAACTTGCTACTTTTATATAGAAAAACTGGCACGGGAGCCTCTGGAGATATCCTCTCAACACTTCCAAAGGCGTACTCGTCAAGCATCACATCCCCAATCACCGCAATTTTCATCTTCCGAAATTCTAATCCTGCATATAATATCTGGTAATTTGGTAAGGGTTATACTTGGATTTATCCTTTTTTTGTTTGTCTTGCCTCCAATAATTGCTCCTTTCATTGGAATACCGTTTTTCTTGAGTTTGGGAAATCCTATTTTTGCCACACTTTTGTTGATCTTTGGAATACTTTACCTTCTTAACATCCTGGATGCCCGCAGGGACGTCCCAAGGCACTTTATAGAATTGATTAGATTCGCAAAAGAAGGAACGCCAATCAAAATAAAAAGGTGGATGTTTTACTACAACTTTGATAGGGTGGTTAAGAAGCTAAGGGAAAGGGAATTATTGACACCTTTAAAAATTTCTGGGATCGCATTTGAGATCTACAGTGAAATTCTCGAGCCAAGGGGATTGGGAAGATATTTTGAGGATATAACGGTGAGTTTGGAGCAGATCTCAACATCCGTTTCACAAATCTCACGCGCATTTTCCGATGTTGTATCAAGGAACATGTCGGAGATATATTCCAACTGGATGGATAATAAAGTTAAAGCGGAGGAGGGTGTTAAGTTTTTGGAGGGGAACTTTACCCTATTTGAGGATATGGGGTTTAGGTTTGGGGAATTCCTTAAAAGCCTTAAAAGTTCGGAAGTTTCTGTTAAGGGGTTGCTTCAAACATCCAGAGAATTGAGGGATATAGGGAGGTTCATATCCGCTTTATCCTACCAGATTTCCCTTGAATCGGTTAAATATAGAAATTCCGCAAACATCTCCAAAATGGTGGAGGAGATGAGAACTTTGTCGGATAACACGAGGGAGATAACCATAAAATCCATTGAAAACCTTGAAGAGTTAAACAGATCTTTAACGGAGAGTATTGGAAGATTGGAAGGGATAGGGTTTGAGGGGGTGATAATGGGGGCGAGGGAGATAGGGGAAAGGTTTGAGGAAATAGAGGATTCGGTAAATAGAATAGCTCAAGAGGCGGGATTGGTATCAAGGACCGTAGAGGAGGCTTCCGCATCCCTAACCGAAATGGGCATAGCGGTGGAAGAAATAAACATGGCGGTTAAGGATTTAATGGGTGATGTTAGCTATATAAAAAGAACCGCGGAGGATATAAGGGGGATTGTTGAAAGATTGAAGGAAATGTTCTCCGTAAAAAGCGGGGAATATGGGGGTGGTAGATGGATCATCTGGGCTTACGGGGCTTTTTTATTCTCTTTTTCTGCGATCTTAATTCTCGGAGGATATATCCTTTGGAAGAATGGCATAATTTTACCTTCATTGCTTTTATATACCGGCGGGATAGGCAACCTAATAATTGTATCTTTACTTCGCCTTACAAGTGAAAGCTACATATTTTCCGTTTTGGAAAACAAACCAAGATTTGAGGTGGCATCCTTATATGTTCCTATGGGGATCGTTAGAGAATACATAAATCGAGAGTTTTACGAAAAGCCAAAGAGGGAGATAGAGGTATTGATCCTTTCGTTAAATTCCCTCTTGGATAAAGTAAGGGAAACCTTTATATCAATTAAGGAGATAAACCTGCAAATCTCACAGATTTCAACCGCGGTTAGGCAAATATCCAAGTCTTTTGAGGAAGTTTTAAAACCTTCCATGGATGAGCTTAAGGCACTTTCAGAACAGGCGTTGAAATCCTCCCAAAACGGCTATCAGATCACCCTCGAGAACATTGGGGATTTTGAGAAAAAGGTTGAAGAACTTGGGAGGATAATATCCAATTTGGAGAGGGTGTCGGAAATAGCTAAAAATTTAAGTGAGAATGTTGAGAGTTTGTCAAGGATAATAGAGAAGATAAACTTGGTTTCAATAAACGCGACGGTTGAGGCGTATAAAATGGGGGAAGGAGGTCCTTTTGAGGTTGTCTCTCGGGAGATAAGGGGGCTTTCTGAAAAGAGCAACCTTATAATAGAAAGCATAAACAAGGGTATGGAGGAGATCAGGGGGAGAATAGAAAGTATAATGAAAGAGAGGGCTTGGTGGGAGGGGAATTTGGAGGGGATTAGGGAAAGGGCGAGGGGTATAGTTGATGTTTTTGGGGAGATATCGGCGAGGATAGAGAAAAGCGACGAGATGGTGAGGGCTATAGCGCAGGCTTTATACGAATCCGCAAGCGCGGTAAAGGAAACGTATATATCCCTTGAGAACATTGATAGAATGGTTATGAGGATGTCCGAAAACCTAAGCCAAATAAGCGAAAGAAATTCCCGCATCCTTGATGAGGTAAAGAAGGCTTATGCAAAGGCTTGAAATTTTGAGAGAATTAGCCGAGGATCTTCTTTTGCTTTCAATAAACGCGGAGATGAAGGAAAACGAGGAGGTTGGGATTTTGGCGAGGAACGTAAGGGAAATAGCGGAAAGGATCTTGAAAATCTTGGAGGAAAACGATGGTAAAGGTATTGATAGTTGATGATGCGAAGTTTATGAGGAGTTTGATTAGGAAATCTTTGGAGGGGGCGGGTTTTGAGGTTGTAGGCGAGGCAGAGAATGGGGATCAGGCCATAGAACTTCTAAAGAGTACCGATCCCGACGTTGTGACCCTTGACATCGTTATGCCCGATAAGAACGGTTTGGAGGTTTTAAGGGAAATGCTGAAGATAAAACCTAACCTGAACGTTATAATCGTATCTGCCATGGGTCAAACGGACATAATAGCGGAAGCCCTAAAGATAGGAGCTAAGGATTATGTGATAAAACCCTTTCAACCGCAAGTAGTGGTGGATGTCATAAGGAGGGTTTTGGGGATATGATAACCCCCGAACAACTTGATGCGATAAGGGAAACGATAAACATCTCCGCTGGTCAGGGTGCAAGCGCCCTATCTTCCCTCTTGGAATGTAGGGTTGATATGGAATTTCCGGAAATAAAAGTGGTTCCCACACAAGAAGTTAAAGAAATCTTGGAAAAAGAGACGGAAAAGTTTATATCCTTCTATAGCAACCTTGAGAAAAGTTTTAAGGGGGTGATTCTGGTCGCTTATGGTGAAAGAGAAAAGGAGAAGTTAGTTAAACTAATCTGGGAAAAGTACGGGATTTCAACGGAAGGAGAAGGTCTCCTTGCGGAGGTATCCAATATAATCTTCGGATCTTTTATTGGGGGCTTGGCGGAATTTGTCAAAATAAACGTAAGCTTCACACCCCCTAAAAGGCTCGAAGATCCATCAGAAATTTCGCACTTTGACGATTCCTTCGTGATCCTCGGGGAGGTTGTTTTAATTCCTGAAATAAACGGCAAGATAACCGCCAAGATAATCACAATACCCACCCGAGATTCTATTTCCCTCCTATTGGACAAGCTCAGGAGGCTCTTGGAATGAAGGAGATTCTAAAGCTTAAAGATGTTTTACCAAAAGATCCAGAAAGCCTGAACAATTTGGGTGTGGTTTTTTATCATCATGGGCTTTATGAGGAGGCTTTAAAACTATTTAAAACCTCCTGGTACAAGAGCTCTTTTAAGCTTGAAGAAGCAAAGAACAACCTTGAAGCCCTTTCAAAAATGTTGGGAATAAACCCTGCGGATGTTCCGGTTGAGGAAAGGAAGGTTGATGATATAAAGACGGTTGAAACCCTGATATTTATGGGGCAGGAGGAAAAGGCAGAAATTCTCCTTAAGGAGATAATAGAAAATAACCCAAACATGCTTGAAGCCCTAAAAATGGCCCTAGTCCTATCCAAGAATTCTGGAAAATACGAGGATACGGTGGATTACGCAAGAAGGATATTAAGCATATCACCGGATGACATTGAGACGAAAAAGTTTATGGCGGAAGCCTTGTATAATCTAGGAAACCTTGAGGAAGCTTTGGAGGTTTTGAAGGATGTGGTAAAGAAGGTGGAGGATGCGGAGGCTTATTACCTTATGTCCTTTGTGTACGGTGAGATGGGGGATTATGAAAACGCGGAGATAAGCCTTAAAAGGGCAAAAGAGATAAATCCATCATTAGGAAACGAAAATGTTCTAAGCATATACAATTTGGTTTCCAGACAAAAGAGGGCTCAGAGGGAAAACGTCGAGGGTGGGGTGGTCTTGGCGAAGGCGTACTTAAACAAGGGGTTGGTTGAGGAGGCTTTGAGGGAAATTAGGAGGGTAAGGATCCAAAACCTATCCTTTAAGGCTAGGAAGGATTACGACTTCGTAAAGGCGGTAATACACATAATAAAGGGGGAGTACTTTGAAGCCCTGAAAATAGCGGAATCTTATAAGGACTCAATAAGGCAAGAGGCGGATATGCTCAAGATAGGGGCAATCGCGCACTTCCAGATGGGAAATGTAAACGATGCGGTAGATTACTTAAAACTTGCAAACGGAGATAGGGTGGATGATCTCATGTGGCTTATATATCAACTTAAAAGGAGAGCGGTGGAAATACCAGAACCCGAAAGGGATGCGGTTTATACCCATAATCTCTCCGTATTCCTTCTAAATTCGGGCAAATTTGACGAAGTTTTGAAGGAGCTTAAGGATAATAGGCCATACTCAAGGCTTCTTAGGGCTAGAGCTTACTTGGGTAAGGGGGAATATAAGAATGCAATAAGGGAAATAGAGGGATTGAAGGGGATCGATGCGGATATAATAAGGATCTTCGTGATGTTTAACTCCGAAGAAATTGATACCGCCTTGGCTTTGGCAAGCGAATTAAAGGTTTCTCCAAGGGATCTAAAAACCGAAACCTTCCTCGTAAAGGTTCCTTCCTTAGCCTATCCCCTTCCCATTCAGGTGGAGTTTCCTTACGAGAGGTTCTTCGGTTCATCCCTTGAAGGGGTAAAAAGGGCCCTATCTTGGGGAAATATAAAGGGCGCCTTGAGGGCTCTGGATCTGGGTATGAAGTTCGGAAAAACCCCGGAACACATAAATTACCTTGCCCTCCTTTCCTCCCTACTTGGTAAGTATTCCTTGGCATCTTACCTAATAGCGAACCTTAAAAATAAAAATCTTGCAAGTCAAAGGAGCCTTGAAATTTTTGGTACGATAGAGGAGATCAGGGGAAATGGGAGGAACGCTATAGCCATATTCGGTGAGATCTTAAAATCCGGTAAAAACGAGGCGGGTATGCATATTTTAAGGGTACTGGCAAAGATGGGGATGTACGAAACCGCATACAACTTTTATAATTCAAGGAAACTCCCCGAAAACAATACGGTTAAATTCTATTTGGGGGAAGTACTCTTGGGCCTCGGGAACCTGAAGGAAGCGGAGAAATTGGGTAAAGAACTTTTGGAGATGGGGGATGAGAGGGGAAACCTAATAATAGGGGAGATCCTGTTTAAAAAAGATGAGAACAAAACAGCTTTGGATTACCTTAAAAAGGTAAAGGTTGGGTACGCGGGCCAGAAGGCACACCTTCTGATAGGGAACATATACGCCATTTTAGGGGAATATGAGGAGGCGGAAAGATATTGGGAGACCGCATCAAAGATGCCTTACGACAAGCTCCTATCCTCCAGGGCCGCAAGGAATCTTCAGAACTTAAAAACTTTCTTTGTAAATCTCAAAAAATGAAGGGTAGCATAGGAACCACATCCATCCTTGAGGTCCTCCAGATGCTGGGGATAACAAATAGGGAGGGGATTTTGTATGTTAGGAACGGTGGTGAAATCTTAAACGTTGGGGATAGGGCGAAAATATATATAAAGAACGGCAAAGTTTGCTTTATATCCATAGAGGGGACAAAAACCCTAATAGACCTTGCAAGGAATATTGTTGGTTCCGACCCAGAGCTAAAGGAAGAGGAGCAGGTTCTGAAGATTTGTAGGGACGATAGGATTAAGGCTTTGGTTGAGGATATAATAACCGACAGGCTAATAATAATAAATACTTGGAAAGAGGGGGAATACGAGTTCTTTGATGAAAAGTTGGATCTTCCCGAGATATACCCCATATCTACCCTGATCTTGAAGGTTGTGAGTGCTCTCGACGAGAGTTCGGAAAAAATAGAAATTTCACCCTTCTCAATACCAGAAATAAACCCGAAGAGGAAGGTTGAGGAAAAGCTTTCACCCGATGAATGGAAAGTTCTATGTTGGATAGATGGTAAAAGGAGTATTCTTGAGATCTCGGAGCTTTCATCCCTTAGCTTCTTCAAAACCGTTAATGCAATAAAGGGGCTTGAAAGGAAAGGACTGATAGAACTCCACGAGCCGGTAGGAACCCCAGATTTGGAAGGGATAAAGAGGGGTTTGGAGGATCTTTATAGGGAAGGAAAGTTCTCGGAGATTGTAAAAGTGGTTGATAGGGTCCTTAGCCTCTTCCCGGATGATAAGGATATGATCCTCCTTAAGGCGGAAAGCTTTTACAGGTTGGGAAGGTTTGATGATGCCTTAAGGGTCCTAAATCCCCTTTTTGTGGAAAGCCAAGATCCAGAAATTAAGAGGTTTTACGCATACTGCTTGGTGGGTATGGGTAGGTTTAAGGAATCCCTTGGAATTTTGAGGGAAATCGGGGATGATGTGATGGCAGAGATTGTAATGATGCTTTTGGATAATTTAAAGGGTAGGAAGAGTTTAGTTTAGCCTGTAAGAAATTTGGAAAATGTTCCTTGAACCAAACAATCCCATAAAGGTGTAAGAATATTCGAATTTTATGTTCCTGTATCCCACCCCACCGAAAATTGAGAGCCCACTTAAAAAGTCAAGCCCGTACCCACCGTTCAAGTTCCTAAGTCTGCTATCAAAGGAAAAACCCAAATTTAAGATATTTACTCCAAGCTCACCCCCCACCTTAACGTAATTTCCCATATAGTATCTACCGATCTCAAGGAGGGCGGAGGACCTATCACCGAAAACCTTCCCACCAAGGGAAACCTTGTAAGGTAATATTCCCCTGCTCAATCCTATGGGTTTTATCTCGTACCCAACGTTATCCAAAAGGAGATAACCCTCAACGTTAAAACCCTTAAATTCCCTGATGGTGAATATCCTGGAAAATAAGCTTGCCCCTAGCCCCACGTTCTTCGGATCAAGGGAGACATAAGAAAGCCCTACGCCAAGGATTCCGTAAAAATTCCCAACCTTGAATTCCCTTCCGCCCGAAAGTTTTATAAAATTTGACGAAAAACTTCCCAAAACTTTTCCATCCTCATCCGTCCTCTCCATATTTCCGGAGGAGAAAAACTTCAAATTTCCGAAAATCCCTCTCCTTTCTCCCCCTAACTCCCCCCCAAAGCTTCCCGCGACGAAGTTATAGGCGGAGGTGTATATCTCTCCCTTTGGAATATGGGACTTTAGGGAATACAAGGAAAAGTCGCCAAGAAATACATCATAAGCAAAGGCAAACATTGTTGAAGATTATAAGGATGTAGAAGGTTGAACGTAGAAAAGCCCCGCAACGAGCTTTGGGTAAAAATCCGTAGATTTTCTCGGCATCCTCATCCCTTCCCTCGCCACCTTTATAACTTCTATTGGTTTTGTGGGAGAAACCAGCGCTAAGGTATAACCCTCCTCCGCTTTCTTCACCGCCTCCCTCCAATCCCTGTAGTACCCCGTTATCACCTCGTATTTACCTTCAAAAATGTAAAAATCGCAAATGTAAGCCGAAATTTCCGTTAGGATCCCCCTTTCCCCTTTATATATCACCCCAAACGGTTTCCTGTTTCCCCCCAAGTACAATATCACCGGGAATTGACCCATTTTTATGATCTCCCCCAAACTCTCCAAAGATCTTATAGGAAATAATTCCACCTCCTTCCCCTCAAGGAACCCTTTCAGATCCGAAATTTTAACTTTCAAAAGCCTGTGCGTGGGAAGGATCATCAAGCTCGGATCTTTTACGTCAATTAGGGCAAATAAAACATCCCCTTCTAATGCCTCAAACCTATGATGCCCATCCGCTATGAAAACCTCATTTGGTAAATTTCCCAAAGGTTCCGTAAAAAAAACCTCCGTTTTTACCCCATTTGCGGTATATTCCCCCACCTTTCTCCCCTCATTTAAGTTTGAGATCCAGTTTCCCCCATCCACCAAACCCATTATTGGAGCAAACTGGTAAGGGTAAGAATTGAAGATCTCCCTGTAAAACCTTACCCCTTCGGGGAAGAAATCTTCGTGAGGGTAAAACCTGTAATCCATTTTGTTTAAAAATGCAACAAATGCCTTTCTCACCCTCCTTTCTCCATCAATCTCAAACTCCTGCTTTATAAGCAAAAAACCCTCCCCCAAGAAATCCAAATCCCTCCTCAATACCTTCTCCTTATCGTTAATTAGGGTATCCCAGAGGTTTTCGTATGGTACGGGATGGGGATTTCCTGGGGCGAAAACCTTTAATTTTTTCATTGGAAGAAATCAATTATTATTCTTGCAGCTTCCGTTGATGCCCTCCTTTGTGCCTCCTTCGTCTGGGCCCCTATATGCGGGGTAAAAATTACATTTTCAAGCTCAAGGATTTCCCCCTCCGGGGGTTCCTTCCAAAATACATCAAGCGCCACAACCACATCCTTCCTCTCCTTTAAAAACCTTAACAGATCCTCCTTTCTTATCAAATTTCCCCTTGCGGTGTTTACAAGTATGGCGTTGGGTTTTAATAGGGAAAGAAGATCGTAATTTATGATGCCTTCCGTTGAGGGATTTAAGGGTAAATGTAAGGAGACGATATCTGAGGTCCTAAAAAGCTCCTCAAGGTTTAATTTCCTGTAAATCTCCCTATCAACGATATCGTAATATACAACTTCGGCCCCGAAAGCTTCGCACCTTTTTGCAACCTCAAGCCCTATATTTCCCAAACCCACCAAACCCACCCTCTTCCCGTAAAGTTCAGATCCCATAAACCTTTTCTTCTCCCAATTTCCCCCCTTTGTTGATATGTGGGCCTGAGGGATCATCCTTAAAGCTGATAGAATTAGTCCCAACGTAAGTTCCGCCACGGATATCACCGTTGCCTTTGGAGTATTCGTAACTTCTATACCCTTTTGTTTTGCGTACTCTACATCTATGTTGTCAAGCCCAACCCCCGCCCTAACCACAAGCTTCAACTTTTTACACCTATCCAAAATCTCCCTATTTACCTTTGTAGAACTCCTTACGATCATCGCATCCGCTTCTTCAAAATTTTCCTTTTGCAAAATCTCAAATCCCTTTTCCCTCAAAAGCTCCAAACCCTCCTCATCAATATCATCCATAACCACAACGGATGGCATATTAGAATTTTAAGGATGGTGCGCTTTTTTCTCATTTGCGGTAAGGAAAGTATAGATCACCGGTACAACAAATAGTGTGGTAATTAGGGAGAAATTCAGACCGCCAAATATTGCCACACCCAAGGCGGACCAAAACTCAGAACCCTGTTGCTTTATTATCGCCAAGGGCAAAACCCCGAAGGATGTCGTAAGGGTGGTCATAAGGATGGGCCTTAACCTTCTAGTTGATGCCTCTATTATCGCGGAGAACTTGTCCCTACCCCTCCGTATAAGTATGTTCGCATAACTCACCATAACTATGGCATTATTTACAACTACACCGGTAAGGGCTATCAAACCTATGAATCCCGTTATTGAGAGGGGCTGTTTAAAGAGTAGGAAACCCAAGGATGCACCGGCAAGTCCGAAGGGTATGCTAGTTATAAAAATGATTATCCCCTGCCTGAAGCTCTCGAATTGTGCCGAAACGGTAAGGTATATCAAAATCAAGCCCAAAATCAGCAAAACGAAGAGTTGGGAAAAGCTTTCCGCCTGCCTCTGTATGGCACCACCAAATTCGTAGGAATAACCCCTCGGAAACTTAAAATCTCTTAATATAGCCTTAAGCTCGTTCGTGATCTCACCCAAGGGCCTTCCCACAACCTCTCCCGAAACCTCAACGTACCTCTTTCTGTTCCACCTATCTATCCTTATGGGTGAATAACCTTCCTGCAATTCAACAAAATTTAAAAGGGGAACGAGTCCCAATGGGGTATTTATGCTTAAGGATAAAACCTTATCCAGATTTTCCCTATCGCTTTCCCTCAAAGAGAGCCAAACCTCCAAGTTTTTCCCTCCGGACTTTAGGGTAAATATGTTTTGTCCAGTTATGGCGTACCTTAAAAATAACGCTACCTGAACGGGCGTTATCCCGTAAGAGTAAGCCTTATCTCTATCTATCTTCAAAATAAATTCGGGTCTTGGATTCCCCAGCGAAGTTTGAACGTTCTTTAAGCCCCTGATATTCCTCATAATTCCCGCCAAAACGTTCGCAAGGCTATCAAGGGTTTCTATTTCATCCCCGTATATCCTCACGACCGCCCCCCTCGAACCTCCAAATAAGATCTGGTTCCCCTGTCCCGTTGAGGATACCTCGTACTTCTCAACCCCAGGAAGCTCCTTTATGAGCCTTTCTATTTCTTCTGCTATTTCAAAAGTGCTCCTTTTCCTATCCTCCTTTGACCTAACGAGGAAGAAGGATGTATAAGGCGCTTCCACCACACCTAACGCTGCCCCAAATCCCGTTTCCGTAGGTCCAACCCTGAAAACCGCCTCTTTTACTTCCGGTATCTTGTAAACCTCCTCAATAATGGGAAGTATGGTTTGGTAGGTTTTGTCAAGGGAGGTTCCCCTTGCGAACTCTATGCTTCCCCTTATCTGTCCCTCATCCGCTTGAGGGAAAAATTCGGTGGGTACGAATCTCCATAAAGATGCGGTTATAATAAGGAGGGAGACAAAGACCCAAAGGAAAGCGAACCTGTGCCTCACTACGAACCTTATCGCCCTGTTATAAAGTTTCTCTATTGGTAAAAACCACTTTGGTTCCGTTATGGGTTTTAATCTGAGCTGGTTTGCGGAGAGGGATGGGGTCACGCTTAAAGCCAAAAACAGGCTTGCAAGGTACACCACAAGGGATATAGACGCAAGCTCCTTAAATATTACCCCTATGAAGCCGGGTATAAAGAACAAAGGTAAAAGGACTATGAAGTTTGTTATTACGGAAGCTATCAGGGCATCTCTAACCTCGTTTGTTGCAAATTCCGCAGCTTCCCTTGGAGGTTCCCCCTTAATCCTGTGATAAAATATATTTTCAACCACCACTATGCTTGAATCCACAACGGAACCTATGGCCAAAGCCAAGGCGGATAGGGAGATTATGTTTATTGAACTTCCCGTGAGGAAGAGGTACAAAAAGGCGATAATGAGGGAGGATGGGATGGTTAGGGCGATAATGAGGCTTGAGCGGATGTCAAGGAGGAAGATCAGGGTTATCAATATCACCAAAATACCCGAGATAAATATAGTATTCCTAAGGTTTGATATGCTCGCCTTTATGAAGGTTGAACCGTCGGTTTGAATGGTGAATTTCACCGGATACTTACCCTCTAGCTCCTTAAACTTCTTCTTCACCTTTTCAACCACGCTTACGACATTCGCGTCCGCCTTTTTCTGAACCGCAAAAAGGACCGCATCCTTTCCCCTGCTATTTATGTAATTCACCCTCTTTGCATAAACTTCCTCAACATCAGCAACCTCATATAGTTTTATGGGCCTTCCCGCAGAGAAACCCACCACAAGTTCCTTCAGATCCTCAACCGACTTCAAATTTTGGGGAACTTTAAGGATCATATCTTTATCCGAATACCTTACCTCACCAACCGGAATATCCACCCCCTGAGATTTTAAGACCTCTATTACGGATTGTAGGTTGAGGTTGTAATTATCAAGCTTGTCCCTGTGTATATAAACGTTTACCCTTTTCTTCTTCCCTCCCCCCCAAATTTGAACCAAACCCACACCTTCCACCCTCTGTAGCTCATCCACCAAAAATTCCTCCGCCCACTCCCTTATGTCAAAACCCTCCTCAGTCGCGTTTACGGTTGCAATAACCACGGGGAACTGTTGAATATCAAACTTCAGTATTAGGGGATCGCTTGCGTCCTCGGGCAAAAATGCGGATATAAAATTTAACCTATCCTTTACATCCAAAGTCGCTTTATCCACATCCGTACCGTACTTAAAGGTTACCGTTATCACACCAAGGCCGTTCTGGCTCGTTGATGTTATCCTATCTATGTTCTCAAGTATTGATAGGTTGCTCTCCACAACATCCACTACATTCTTCTCAACATCCTCGGGGGATGCCCCCGGATATTGGATTATCACGGATACGGAGGGTAGGGTGAATTTTGGTAGAAGATCCACAGGGAGGTTTATAAACCCGAATATACCGCCAATTATCAAGACCAAATAAATTACCAGTGATAACGTAGGCCTATTTACAAAGAACCTCGTCATCTCACACCCCCCACCACCTTAACCTTACTCCCATCCTTCAAAGTATTCGCGCCGAAGACCACCACGGTATCCCCAAATTTCAATCCCTCCACCACCTGATAACCCTCCGATGTCCTTATTCCTATCCTCACAGGAACCCTTTTAACCCTATCCCCCCTAAGGACGAAGACGTAAAAGGAGGTATCCTCAACAAAGGCGCTTACGGGTAAAACCACCGTAGAATCCGCCCTTTGAACCTCGACTTCAACAAGGACGGATTGCCCAGGTAAGAAATCCCCCTCTATCTTCCCCTCAACCTTTAACGTCCTCGTTCTTGGATCTAATGCGGGAGCAAACCTTATCACTTCCCCCCGTTTACCCTCAACGTATATTCTAGTGCCCCTCCTTATGTTCCCCGCAAAGATCTCCGGCACATCAAAGAGGACCGTAATTTCCCTTCTACCCACTATTCTGAATATTGGGGTTTGAGGGGAAACTGGGAAACCCTCGTCCCTAACTAGGACCTGAACGTAACCGCTCGTGGGCGCCTCAACGGTTAAAGGTTGAACTTCCAAACCCGGCGAGGATCTATCCAAAAGCGCCAAAACCTGCCCCTTGGATACAAACTGCCCATCCTGAACGTTTATCCTCAACATCCTTCCCGGGAGGTCTGGGTACACCAAAACATCGGGATACCCCTTTATGGTACCCGAAACGGTAATTTTTTTGGAGATGCTCTTTGGTTTAACCACCTCAACATTTACCGCTTTTACCTCTTCAAAAACCTTTTTGTTTTCCCCTTTCTCCCTTGAGCAAGAGAAAAGGATAAGGATCAAAAGTAGGGTTTTCCTCATACTCGGGTATTCTAAGGGTGGTTTTGAACGATCGTTCAAAAACCCATCACACCTTACAATACCCTACTATGAGTCCGATAGAAGCGTATAACGAACTTTTAAATATATCCCGCAGGCTAACCGTCTTTTCATCCTTTGGGGCACTTTTGGGTTGGGACCAGAGGACGTATATGCCGAAGTATGCGGGGAAATATAGGGCTATGCAATTTGCGGTTTTGAGGGAATACACCTACGAAGTTTTAACATCGGATAAGTTCGGTGAAATGCTTGAAATTGCTGAGAAAGGGGAATTCGGCTTGAGGGAGAGGATGAACATTTACTGGTGGAAGAGGGCGCACGAAAGGTTGAGGAAGATCCCGAAGGAGCTCGCGATTGAAGAGGCGAGGGTATCAAGTGAGAGCGAGAACGTATGGGTGGAGGCGAAAAAGACGGGGGACTTTGAGCTTATAAAACCATACATAAAAAGGATCGTTGAGATAAAGAGGGAAATAGCGGATGCTTTGGGATACGAAGGGGAAAGGTACAACGCCCTTTTGGATTCTTACGAGCCGGATCTTAAGGCCGAGGAAGTTGAGAGGGTCTTTTCCCATCTAAAAGAAGAGACCCTTAAGCTTTTGGATAGGGTACTTTCTTCGGGGAAGGCTTCAAAGGAAAACCTCTTGAGGGGAAATTTCCCAAAGGATAAACAGGCGGAGTTTTGTAAATACCTTTTGAGGAGTATAGGGTACGACTTCGGGAGGGGAAGGCTTGATGAGACGATTCACCCCTTTGCGACCCGCATAACACCCAACGACGTAAGAATAACCACAAAGTACGAAGAGGAATTTATTTCTCCCTCCATATTTGGAACCTTACACGAGATGGGGCATGGACTTTACGATATGAACCTGCCGGAGGATATGTGGGGAGAACCCGTGGGTAGAGCGGTATCTTTATCCGTACACGAATCCCAATCGAGGTTTTGGGAGAACATAATAGGAAGGAGCGAGGCGTTTTGGAGGAGGTTTTACCCGGATCTCCAAAGGCACTTTGAACACTTCGCGAATATAGACCTTGAGGATTTCCTTTTTGCCATAAACGAGGTGAAACCTTCAACCATAAGGATAGAGGCGGACGAACTTACATACAATCTCCACATAATATTGAGGTTTGAGATAGAGAGGGATGTTATAAACGGGAAATTTGATGTGGAAGAACTTCCCGAACTTTGGAACGAAAAGTTCAAGAACCTCTTCGGCTTTTATCCCAAGAACCACTCCGAGGGTGTTTTGCAAGATGTACACTGGTATGGTGGTTCCTTCGGATATTTCCCAACATACACCCTCGGGAACATAATCTCCGCCCAGATCTTTGCAAGGATGAAGGAGGAATTACCGGTTTATGAGCTTGTGGAAAGGGGAGAGTTTGAACCCATCATACTTTGGCTAAAACACAAGATCCATTCCAAGGGTTCCCTTTACAAGACCAAGGAGCTTATAAAAGAAGTGACGGGTGAGGAGATAAAATCGGAATACTTAGTGGATTATCTAAGGGGAAAGGTGGAGAGGTTTTACGGTTAAAGCGACCTTAAAATTTTCCCCTTACGGAGAGGTGCCCGAGCGGCCGAAGGGGCGCGATTCGAAATCGCGTAGGGGTGTAAGCCCCTCGTGGGTTCAAATCCCACCCTCTCCGTTTGGAGATAAAGGTTTTGGGTGGAAACTCAAATAGGGATTTAATGGTTGGGATTTGTGAAGAACTTGGGATAGAGATAACCAAACATTCGGTTAGTAGATTCTCTGATGGCGAGATCTTTGTTCAGATAGATGAGAGCGTCAGGGGAGATGATGTATTCATAGTTCAATCCACAAATCCGCCTGCGGAGAACATCTTGGAGCTTTTACTCCTCGGTGATGCGGCCAAGAGGGCATCCGCCGCAAGGATTACCGCGGTTATACCGTATTTAGGTTATGCCCGTCAGGACAGAAAGGATAAGCCGAGGGTCCCAATATCCGCAAAGCTTATGGCTAAGTTAATTGAGAGCGCGGGCTTTGATAGGGTCCTAACCGTTGATCTTCATGCGGACCAGATACAGGGTTTCTTTGATATTCCGGTTGATAACCTTTATGCAACACCAATTTTCAAAAAATACCTACTTTCCGAGTTCCCCATGGGTTTAAATCCGGATGAGTGGATCATAGTATCGCCGGATGTGGGGGGGATAAAGAGGGCGAGGACTATTGCGGAGAAACTTTGGAATTTGCCCATAGCATTAATAGACAAGAGGAGGCCTAAACCCAACGTTGCTGAGGTTGTAAGGGTAATAGGGGATGTCAAGGGTAAAAACGTCCTACTCATAGACGATATAATAGATACCGCGACGACCATATCAAACGCCGCTTACGCACTAAAGGAGGAAGGGGCAAACAGGATAATAATTATGGCTACCCATGGGCTATTTTCTGGGAACGCCATAGAAAAACTTGAAAAATGCCCGGCGGAAAGGGTGGTGGTAACCAATACCATAAGCCAACGCTATGATCTACCTTCAAAGTTCGTGGTCCTTGATATATCCCAATTTCTCGCGGAGGCAATTAGGAGGATCCACAGGGGTGGTTCTGTTAGCCAGCTCTTCCTATGAAAAAGTTTGAAACCACCTTCGGCCTTCCCATAAAGGAAGTTTATACCCAAGAGGACCTTAAGGATTTTGATCCGGAAAGGGATCTGGGTCTTCCCGGAAATCCACCATTTACTAGGGGTATATATCCAAATATGTACAGGGGAAGGCTATGGACAATGAGGCAGTACGCGGGATATGGGACCGCCAAGCAAACAAACGAGAGATTCAAGTATCTCCTTTCACAGGGACAGACCGGACTATCCTTGGCATTTGACCTACCCACCCAGCTCGGCTACGATGCGGATCACCCTATGGCAGAGGGGGAGGTTGGAAGGACGGGGGTTTCTATTTCCACTTTGGAGGATATGGCGGAGGTCTTTGAGGGTATAGATCAGGAAGCGATATCAACTTCCATGACCATAAACGCAACCGCGGGTATTATCCTGGCATTTTACACCATCGTTGCGGAAGGGAAGGGTTCAAGGAGGGAGAAGTTATCGGGGACTGTTCAGAACGATATACTTAAGGAGTTTGCAGCGAGGGGAAATTACATATACCCCGTGGAACCATCAATGCGCCTTGTGGGAGACCTTATAGAATTCACAGCAAAGTATATGCCGAAATGGAACCCAATATCCATATCGGGTTATCACTATAGGGAGGCTGGGGCGAATTCCGTTCAGGAGCTTGCCTTTACATTCGCGGATGCGATAGCGTACGTGGAGGAGGTCCTTAAGAGGGGAATAGATATAGACGAATTTGCCCCCCGCCTTTCCTTCTTTTTCAACGCACAGATAAACTTCTTTGAGGAGATAGCCAAGTTCAGGGCAGCAAGGAGAATATGGTACAGGATAATGAAGGATCGCTTTAAGGCGAAAAACCCCAGGAGTATGATATTAAGGTACCATGTCCAGACCGCGGGTTCTTCACTAACCGCCCAGGAACCCTTAAATAACATAATAAGAACAACCATAGAGGCAATCGCGGCGATATTGGGTGGCTGTCAATCCCTTCACACCAACTCCTACGACGAGGCTCTATCTTTGCCCACCGAAACTTCAGTTTTAGTAGCCCTCAGGACACAGCAGATAATCGCTTACGAGACCGATATTCCTGACACCGTCGATCCCCTTGCGGGCTCATACTTCGTTGAGAGTCTTACTAAGGAAATAGAGGAGAGGGTTTGGGAGTATCTGGAAAAAATAGAGGCTATGGGAGGGGCAGTTGAGGCGGTGAAAATGGGGTACTTCCAAAGGGAGATAGAAGAAAGTGCTTACAGATACCAAACCGAGGTGGAGAGGGGGGAGAGGCTAATAGTGGGGGTGAACATTTTTAGAACTTCCAAGGAACCGCAAAATATTGATCTCTTCAGTTTGTCGGAGGAGGCGCAGGAGGAGCAGAAGAGGAGGGTTAGGGAATATAAGAACAAGAGGGGTAAGGGGTTTTTAGAGGCGCTAAGGACGCTAAAGGAAAAGGCGAGGGGATCGGAAAATCTTATGCCTTATATATTTGAGTGCGCAAAGGAGGGGGCAACCCTCGGTGAGATCTCTGACACCCTTAGGGAGGTATGGGGGACTTACGACGAGTTGAAAACTTAATACCTTTAACCGTTCTATTTTTGGGGATTATAAACCCACATCCATCCGAAGCCTTCGGTTATAGGGCGGTTCTTGTAGTTTATTTTATGCTCCTTTTAACATTTTTGGGGATCACATTAAACCTTGCCTACTCAAAATTCCCAAAAGCGGATCCCATATTAAGTAATCTCATAGTCGCCTTCGCTTTAACCCACACGTTTTCCCTGATTTCGGCCTTAGCTTTTGGCAGGAAAATTTTTGGAAACGAGCACATGTTTATCCCATACTTCTATTTGGCTTACTTTTTGGGACTATTTGCGAACTTTAAAGTCCTGTCAAGATGGATCCCGACCCTATTCGTTTTTTCGGTATTCTTCATATTCTCGGAGGTCCTTGTTGATATGTTTAAAGAGTATAATCCAACTTTCCGTTTTGGATACAGGAACGCCTTCTTTACCCCAACTATCTTGGGAATCTCCCTATACCTTATATCCGACGAGAGGAACCTTTATAAAAGGCTCCTTTATCTCCTATCCATTCTCTTATCCGTGGCGGTGATAATTTTGGGTGGAAATAGGACAAATTATATAGTGGTTTTTGCTATACTCCTTCTCCTCATTTTCTATAGGTGGTACAAGGGGGAAAATGTTTTAAAACAGTCCTCCGTTATTCTCATCTCCTTCACCATCACCATAGCTTTGGGCCTCTCCTTCGGTTATCTTATGTTCGGAAAGGCATTTTTGCTGTACGTTTTCTCAAGGTTTTCAACCTTACTTTCCCCCCATGAAACCCTTACCGACCCTTCCGCCCAAATAAGGGCTTACGATTTCTCCTTAGCCCTTAACAGGTTCTCATTAAGCCCAGCCTTCGGTAGGGCGGAGATGGATATCTTAACGAGGTGGATAGAGGGAAGCACCCTATTCTTTGTTGATAATTCCTTTATAAACGTCCTTTGGAAGATGGGGTTGTTCGGTTTTGGCGTTTATATCCTTATGCTCTCATACTCCCTCTATATCGTAATTAGGGGGGTCTTGATGAAATACGACCTCGCCTTCTTCACCCTACTACTTTTCATCTCCCTTCTTATCCTATCCTTCACCACATCCTCATTAATATACTACATTCACATAGCGGTTTTGATGGTGTGCGTGGGGGTGATATCAAAGAGGTTAAGCGAAGTACCCAATTAAGCTCTTATATCCTAAAACCTTCTGAAGCAAAATTGCAAGCTTCCTGAACCTTAAAGCTCCCCTATGGATATAAATTTTCACCACATCAACTTCAAACTCTTCGTATTCTCCTGCCTCTTCCTTAAAGGAAAATTGAGGTTCAAACCCCTCTATCCCACAGCAACTTGAAACGCAGGCGGTTTTTATCCAAACCCTTCCCCCTTTCTCCCTTATAAATTCCAGCGCTTTCTTATCTACCTCAAGCTTCAAGTGGGCGGTGGAGGATTCGAACCCCCGACCCCCGGTTTGTAAGACCGGTGCTCTCACCGCTGAGCTAACCGCCCGAAGTGTGTATTTTAAGGCGTTCCTTTAATGAATTTATCCTGTCTATCCTGTAAGGGTCGGTGGAATTCATTAAAGCAAGCCAATAACTCACAAAGTCCCCGAACCATATTAGGTACAGTATCTGCTCCAGCTTACTTTCACCCTTAGCCCATACCTCCGAGATCCCCACCACCTCCTCCCTCAATATCTCCTTCACCACTTCCATCCTAAGCTTTACCCTACCATGATCAAAATCCGTTCTGAGGAAGATTATCCAAGCCTTATCCTTAAGGAAATCCGGGAATTCAAACCCTTCTATCTCGTTATGGTTATGCTCGGGAAATATTGAAATATGCGCAAAGTTCTTGGCATTCTCGTTTATTTGGTTCTTCCACCTTATCGCAACGGAATAAAACTGCGAATAAATTAAGGGGATCCTCCTGTAAAGCTTTCCCGCGACCTCGTATGTTTTGGAATCCTCTGAGGAAAGCTCGGGAAGGTAGCTGGATAGTTTCCCAACCGCTGATGAATACTCCCTTTGAGCATCTTCGCTTAGATAACCCACGATCTTTAGAGCCTTGACAACCGCTGAGATCAAAAACCCGTAAGCTTCCCTAGGTTGAAATCCACTTGGAACCTTCAAGAACAATAAGCCCCTATCCCTTGCTATCTCCTCAAGCACTCCACCCGCTGATATGCAAATACATTTTAACCCTTTCCTTAGAGCCTTATCCAAAACCGACAAAGTCTCCTCAGTATTTCCCGAATAAGATACGAATATCCCGAGATCACCATTTTCCGCAAAGGCCGGCAGGTTATAACCCTTTACCGGTATAATCTCCCCGTCTAGCCAATCAGAAAGGAGGTCCGCCACAGCCCCCGATCCCCCCATCCCAGATATGAAAACCCTCTTGCCCGAATATTCAAAATCCTTCCCAAAAACCTCTGCCTCGTAATTCAACTGCTCAACAAAACCCTTAATGTTGTTTATCATCTGAACCTAACGGGAAAAACCCTTACACTTTGCGATACTGCCCCGAAGAACCCCTCCGCCTTCTCCAAATTACCCTCACCGTAAAGCCCCCACCTAAACCTGTCGTAATTTAAAGCCCATATCTTCACTGCGTAATTCCCGCTTCCCCAAGAAAAGGTAGGGTCTCTATAGTAGTAAAAGGGTAGAAAAGCCCTCAAGCTGTCCCCTATTCCTCCCACTAAGGCACTATCAAAAACAGGGACAAATAGGTACCTGTTTGGATCGTAATCGAGAAGGCTATCCCTCTTATCGTGGTTATAAACGAAGCAGAAGTAAAAGTATCCCTCCCTAACCTTCTTCCATACCGCTAAGACAGAAGAATCTTGAGGCAAATTTATGGTGTCGTTGATGAAGGAAAAGGTACTGTCTGGGTTTATTTTGAGTAGGGTAAAGGAAAAGGTGTCGGGTGTTAGGGTTTGACCTAAAACCGTATCCTTACCCCTTATAACTTTTAGCTTGTAAAGTTTCAGGGGTTTCGGCGAGAACTTCGCTTTATATAGCCAGATCGTATCCTTACCCCTCTCTCGTGTGAATTCACCGATAATGTTTATCACGGTTAGCTCGGGCATAAAAACCCAAGTGCTTTCCCCATCCGAAACTTCAACGTAGGCGTCGTTAAACCCTTTCCCCCTAGGCTCCTCGGGTTTCCTGGGTCTATCCACGAAAATGTACTGGATGGTATCACCAACAACAAGCAGGGCGCTTATGTAAAGGGGCTTTACCTCGTTTTTAAATTCTAGCTCTTTGCATGATAAAAGGACGGTTAAAACCGCTAAAACCCTCTTCACTTATTGATGAACCTTATTACCCTATCCCCCACCTTAACGAAGTATATTCCCTTCGGGTAATTCTCAAAGGATACCCTATCTACGAAACCGTCAAATATTAGCCTACCCACCGGCGTGTAAATCCTAACCCTCATAACGTAAGGCAATATTACCCCATTTTCTGTTATCCTCAGATTAAATGGCAGATTCTTCCCTTCGGATATATCCGTAGATTCTAAAGACCTTCCCCAAACTACAAAAACGAAGTCGGATGCTTCGCTTTCCCGATAGGGCGCCCAGTTTATCCCATCCGTTGACTCAAAGGTTTGCCTTGAATAAGGCTTTGATGTGTCCATACCCACCAAGGGACCAAGGCTATCAACCTGTATGTATCCGACAAAGAAGGGAAAGCTTACTATTATGGGGCTTGGGGGCCTTAGGGTGTATATCTTTGCGCTGTCTCTTGAAACCGCAAGGGTTTCCGCATAAAACCACCTCCCTACTGTTCCGTTAGTGTCCCTTGCTATGAACATTGGGGTGTTTAATGGTCCCGTGCATGCCGGATTTGTTGATTGGCAACCTGCAACCACAAGCCAAACGGAATCTATCCTAAAGGGATAGTGCCTTGGGTCAAACCTCTGCGCCCATCCCCCTCCAGAACCCAACCATCTTGTAAAGAGGATATTACCGGTTGTTAAGATGTTCCACTTGAACCAGTAAAGGGTGTCGGGGTTTGTCCAATGGTAAAGCCTTATTTCAACGTTTTGGGTGTTGTTTAGTGAGTTTGCATCCGAGGAATTCCTAACGGTTAGTATTGCGGTGTAAAAGTCCCTGGCAAAAGTTGAGAAGTTTATGGTTCTTAGGTTTTGAGAAACTATGGCGCCGGGTGGAATTACGGGTATCAAAACGGAATCCGAATAAACGATGGTGCTTGAATATTTCCTTCTAATTACGAGCTTGGCCCATGTATTGTAAAGGGTATCCGTTCCAACATTCTCCACCCTGACGTCGGGGACAAAGGATGTTTCCCTGTTGTATGCAATAAGGATCCCCGAGTTTAAAACATGGTTGGTTTTATCCGTAAATATTGAGTGAGCGGAAACGTCCGCTATCCTAAATGTAGTTGTATCGGGCCTGTAGATCTTTATGGCAAAATTGTTTCTAGGGTTTGTTGATGCGGGTGAGCCATCTTCGTGTATGCTTAAACCCGGGTTCCCAATTGCTGATTCTATCCCTATGGATATATTAACCATACCTATCCCGTAATCGTACCCGCCAACTTGGGGACCGTAATTGAAGGTTATATTCCCATCCGCGGTTAATATTATCTGGAAAGTGTGAGCGCCCTCACAATCCGTCCCCTGCCTCCAGGTTGGAACGCTATCAAAGGTCACAACCAAGGAGTCCACACCGTTTGTCCAGTAGTATATCCTGCCACCGCAGTTTGGATTAAGGTCCGCACCGAGTCCAGCTATTAGGTCGTTGGGTAGGGAAGGGTTTGGTATGTAGTTACTGTGGGGCGTCCAAAAACCACCGTTTGGACGAAAACTTATAGCCCCGTTTGAGTGTATGTAAAACGTTGAAACGGAGTACCAGTAATACGGAAAGGTGAAGCCTATGGAAAATGGACCTTTAATATCATCGTCGGACATGGTAAGATAAACCGTAGATGGGTCAGAGGATTTATCAACCCAGCTCCAAACGGGCCTTAAAGATGATGTATCGTCGGAGGTTATAGCCCTATAACCGTAAGGGTCCGGACCGAATATATCGTTTGGGCGATATCCACTAAAAGCCTTAAATCCAAAAGTGCTTGCGGATAATAAGGCTAAGCTTAACATATAGAGTATTTTAAGGGGGAACGCTATCGCTTGGGATCATAATGGTCGTATTTTAGGGGCTAAATAGATTTTTAAATTTCTCTTCAAAATCCTTCCAAATTGAGACCTTAAAGCCACGAAATTTTCCCTTTAACTTCTCTACCTCCCTATCGTTGGTCAAGAAGATAACCCCTTCGAAAACGTGAGAACCACTAAGGAGCTTAACTATTCCCTTCCCCTGATTTATTGCATCCGCTTCACCGAGATCCAACTCCCATTCTTTCATTATCTTCTCTATATCTTCTTTATTATACAAAGGGCAGGTTCTGAGAGGTACCTGTAAGTCCTCCGATATTTTCTTAAAATTCTCTAAAAATCTTTCCCTCTCCTTCCTTTCCCTTTTTGCCTCAACCAAAAATTCTTTCCTAACACTTTTGGGGATCCAAATTTCACCTCTCTGAATCCTAAAATTTAAAAACAACGTTCTAACGATCTTTCTAAATCCCTCCCTACTAAGTTTCCTAAAAAATCCCTCAAGATAAATAAGCACGTTTGTATCCAATATCAAAACAATTCTCACTTTACCCGTTTTCAATAACCGCATTAAAGTTAAAATTCTCAATTTACCCGTTTTTTCTCACTCAAAAGGAAAAGTAAGATCAGGGCAAGAAGCAGGAGAAGAAAATAATCTGAAGGCGAACTTGGCTTTTGAGCGAGCTCCCCCAATATATCATATATCTTTTTAAAAAAACCTTCAATGTCTCCGGGCCTGTACCTTTCTACCCTTTCCGCTTGGGACTCATACGGAAACTCGTAATTTTCCGGAATTATAACGAAGATCTTTTTACCCCTTTCGAGTAAGAATTTTATATCCTTCTCCGCTGTTTTGTCCAATTGCGACCACGGATCAAAAGCTATAAATATTGCGTATTTTACCTTTTCCAATTTCTTTTGAACCACCGCCTCCTTTCTCAGCCTTTTTGGAACCACATAAACCCAATCAAAGTTCAATAAAATCCTCGTCGCCACATCTTCAGCGGTATAATCCCCCTTTGGATACATTAATGCTACCATTGTTCAAAGATTTTAAGGGTGGTCCCTCAACTTCCTGTAAGCCAACACAAACCTCTGGAAAACCGTTATTACGAGCAAAATAGAATATACGGGTAGAAGGAACTTAAACCAAATCTCACCAAAAATCCCCCAAACAAGAAGCAAGATCAAAAATCCGACGAACCTTGGATACCTACTCATAAGCCCTTCCGTGAGATTTTCCCCAAGCCCCTCAACCCTCGCCCTCATGTAGCTTATAAGGTATGCGGAAACGAGGGACAAAGATAGAAAGGAAAAGGAGAATGGATCTTCACCAAAAACGAATATTAAGGATAAAAACAACAGGGAATCCGTTATCCTGTCAAGGGTGGAATCTAAAAAGGCGCCGAACCTTGAAACCTTTCCGGAGATCCTGGCGACATACCCATCCACCGCATCCAAAGGGGCGCTTAAAAGGAACCATATAAAGGCTATTAAAGGCTTCTTTAAAAGGATCCAAATTACACCGGAGGAAGTGATGAGGAAGGAAAACAGGGTTATAAAGTTCGGATGGATCCTTATTTTTGCCAGAAGTTCCGCAAAAGGTTTTAGGATGATCCTATGCCTATCTTGATACATAATTTTTGTATGTTTCCAGAATGTATGCGAATTCCTCTTTTAGATCTTCGGGCAAGGGTTTTGAAGGTTCAAACTTGAGTTTTAGGGGATTTACGAGCTTTCCATTTTTTCTTACTTCAAAATGAAGATGGGGTCCTGTTGAGAGCCCCGTTGATCCCACCCTTCCAATCATTCTACCCTGTTCCACCCTCTCACCCACCTTCACAAGGATGCTGGAAAGGTGCCCATAAAGGGTCTCAAAACCGTTTGGATGCCTTATCATTACCGTCTTTCCATATCCACCCATCCATCCCGCCTTCTTCACCACCCCCTCCGCAACCGCATAAACTGGCGAACCATAAGGGGCCCCATAATCAACCCCATGATGTGGCCTATAAACCTTCAATATCGGATGGAACCTTACCCCAAAACCCGAGGTTATCGTGTAAATCTTTAGTGGCGATCTTAGGAATTCTTTTCTCAAATTCTTCCCATTTTCATCGTAGTACTCCCCCATAAACCTAACCGCGGTCTTTCTTCCCACAACCTTCCCTATGTACTCCGCGTAATAAACTATCCCGGATGGAGAATATAATATTTTCAGGGTATCCCCCTTTTGCGTTTCGGAGGAGAAATCTATATCCCACGCGAATATATCTACCACCTGGACAAATACCTCAAGGGGCAAGTTTTCCTTAATAAAGGCATCCCAAAGGGTATTCTCTATCACCAAAGTGGCGGATTTTGTTATGTACTCCCTGAACCTTGGGCTAAACTTTGAATTTCCCGAAATAAAATCGTACTCGTATATTCCCTTTATTTTCCTTATCTCAAGCCTCCTTAGGGTATCGTTTATAAAGACGAACCTCAACGTATCCCCCTCGTGCAATATCTTAACGGAATCGGAGAACCATGATATGAGGGAAGCTTTATCGGGGATAAAGTTCAAATTCTCCACCAACTTTCCAAAAACTTCCCCCCTCTTTACAACTATTTCTTCCGTACTAATTTTGGGTTCATAATCGTTGAATTCTAAGATTTCTTGCCTATTCGCACACGACAAAAAAATTACAATTAAAACTACCCACCTCAAGCGGGGATTATACGGGTGATCATCCATATAATACTTACATGCTTTGGGCAATTTTAACGGATCATCCGTTTACGAATGTAAGGGTGGATGATTACCCTGACAACACAAGCCACGCCGAAGTATCCACCGCTGTGATTTTCAACTTGGGGGGAACGGGTTGGATAGATCTTGACGTCACGGGAGAGAATGCCTTCTCCTTGACGCACGACGGGGGCCAAACTTGGGAGGCACATTTTGGGGATCCGGGTTCCGCATGCTGTGATCCCGTAGTTAGGATAAGGGGAAATAATATACACCTCGTTTGGCTTGGACTTTACCATACCTACTATATGCGCTCAACGGACGGCGGTACAACATGGGGTCCAGTTATAAACGCGGGAAACTGTTCATCAACTGATCACCCTTGGATAGCCTTGAGAAGGGATACTATAGTAATAATATATGCCAATTTCTGCACATCAGCAAGAATATACGCAGCTTACTCTTACGACAACGGGACAACTTGGAACAGGACAGCGGTTTATTCCACGGGTGGGGTCCCAATGGCAACGGCTGACGATTCCCTGTTTTACGCGATATGGTGGAGGTCCTCGGGTTCCTGCATATACCTTTACGTTTCAAGGAGCACG
>Ga0079995_1046108_pt1 | contig 40649 bp, 34 predicted proteins | sample FaiFalFF_MnMetaG_2_FD_69198 | JGI IMG/M metagenome (GOLD analysis project Ga0079995, IMG submission 69198) | Freshwater microbial communities from Yellowstone National Park, Wyoming, USA - Fairy Falls C (FF_Mn_C) (SPADES assembly) (version 4) | ecosystem: Environmental > Aquatic > Freshwater >...
CCGCCCGTCGCACCCCGAACTCCAGCCAGTCCGCCGCCCGGGCCATCAGCGGGCCGGAGCGCTCCCCCAGGATCTGGTCCACCACCAGGACCCCCGCCGTCAGGCGAAGGTCCCAGCGCACACCCTTCGGGGAAGGCACGGAGGTCCAGAAAGTCGGCACGTGAGCGCCCGGCTGGAAGATCCCCGGGGACGCCGCCGGGGGCGGCCCGGCCGCGGCGAGGTCCACCACGGAATAAACGGTGCTCTCCTCCCCCAGACGGAAGAAATCCACCATGTTGCCCCGGGTGTCGGATTCCGCGTCGAACACCCAGATGGGGACGCCCAGGGCGGCCAGCAGGGCCGCGGCGTTGGCGGCAAGGGAGGATTTCCCGGTCCCCCCTTTCGGGCCCCCGAAGCCGATCACCCGGGGGGCCGTCCCCACGATCACCGGGCCCCGGTAGAGCTGCTGCAGGTAGCGCTCCCGATCCCCCGCCCGGGCCTGCTCCACCAGCTGGCTCAGGCGGCCTGCCAGCTCCTCCGCAGCCCGCTCCGGGGAGAGGACGGGGAACTTCCGCGCCTCGGCCCAGAGGAGCCAGGGATCCCCCGCCGCGGCCACCGCCACAACGGGAGCCCCGGTGTCTTTGAGCACCCGCTCCACCACGGCGATCTCCATGCCGGTCTCCGAGGCCACCACCACCAGCAGCTCGGGATGGAACCCGATGAGGATCTCCGGAGGCTGCTGGCCGGGCAGCGGGATCGCCTCGTGGCCCAGGGCGGCAAGCCGGTTGGCGATGGAACCGGCGATCCCGGTGAGGGTCCCCAGCACCACGACCTTCATGGCGCACCTCCGCTCGGCTTCGTCGGCAGGGTGGAGGAGATCGGGAGGAAGAAGGCCGGCGGCCCCGCCTCCGCCCGCCCGGATCGGACCCACTCCTGCAGGTCCCCCTCGGAGAAGGCGGGGGAAGGTAGAATCTCCGCCCGGGCGCACGGCGGGGCCAACAGCAGATGCACCTGCTCCGCGGACCCCAGGGCGTAAGCGATCCCCTCCGCCGCAGCCTCCGGGATGGCGACCAGCACCTGAGGGGACCCGCCGGAGGATGCGGAAGCGCTCGCTCCGCCTCCGCCGACTGCCCCGGCCTCCGACCTCGTCGACGGCGCGCTGATCCCCAGCACCGAGCGCACCACCACCCGGGCGATCCACTTCGCCAGCGGGCGGGTCGGTGGGGTGATCGGTTGGGTCGCCGCAAGGGAGGAGGCGGGCGATGAGGCTTCCTCCGGGCTCAGGGACGCGGCCGGCCTGGTCGACGCCCCTGTCTCTCGGAAGAAAGCGACAAGGTCCATACAGTCCCCGGGACGCAGGGCGCTCACAGGCGGCCCGCTGACCCGACCGCCTACCGACAGGACCATGAGCCGCTCGCCTTCCTGAAGAAGGGCCGAGAGGCGGCCCGGCGCGGTGATCTGGCGGGGCGGGACGATGGCGGTCCGTGGGACCATGGCTCCCGCCGGGACGAACATCACCACCGTCCCCCCTGCCAGCCCCCGCATCTCCTCTTCGCGGATCATCCCGGAGAGGGCGGGGCTCTCATAGGCCGTGACCGTCCGCAAATCCCCTTCCTGGATCACCCGGCCTGGGTGCAGCGGGATCGCAGCGACCGCCACCGACACCGTCCGGGGGACCCCGATGGTCGCGAACGTGCGGGCGATCACGGCCACGACCAGGGCCAGTCCGACTCCGATTAACAGGGGAAGCATCTGTCGGATCCTTCGCATCGTTTCCTCCGCGGTCTCGAATTCCGTGGCGGGGAGACTCCAAACGCTTGCTATTCGCCCAATGGGAGCAACATCCATTCGCCCTCCCCGGGGGCGCTCAGCCAGGCCAGCCCGGGATGATCCGCTGCGATGGGCGGTTGGGAGGGACGTTCCTCCGGGGAGCGGCTCAACGTCCAGGCCCGCAGCTCCAGGCGCTCTCGCCCGACCAGGAGGTAAGCGCCCCAGCGGGGCCGGCGAAGGGGAGGCGGGATCTCCCCGGTATAACCCAGGCGCATCCGGAAGGCGTCGGTGTCCGGGAGGACCGCCAGCCAGGGGATCCCCTCCGCTTCCAGACGCCCCAGCTCCTCCAGAAAACTCTGGGGATCCGGGAGGCTTTTCAACGCCGGGATCTCCTCCAGGTCCCCCTCCGGATCCCAGGTCCGAAGGGCGATCCCGGCGCCCGCCACGCGGGACAAGGAACGCCGCAAGGGATCCAGGGCCGCCACCAGCTCGGGGGCCATCCGCAACGCCGGGCGACGGGGGGAGAGCAGGACGCTTATGGGCTCCAGGTCGAGATCGCGCCAGCCCAGGGGCCACCACCACCCCTCTTCCGTGCGGGTGGGGAGCGGGAGCTCCGACCACCGCCCGAGCCAGGAGCGGGCCAGCGGCGGAGCGGGAGGAGGCGGCGGCCCCATGGCCCGTCGCAATCGGATCTCCCGTCCCCCCTCTCCGTCGGCCAGCCAGCCCTGAAAGGGACCTTCCGGGATCGGGCGCCGCCCCATGAGGGCCTCCCACTCCGGAGGATCCAGCGCGAGGAACACCCGAACTGCCGGACGGCCTCTCAAGGGACGCAAGGGGAGCTCGCGGCGGGAGGCCGTCCAGATCCACAGCTCCGGCCGTCCCGTCAGGCCCTCCAGCCCCGGCTCCAGCTCCCCCATCGCCGCTTCCGGGATCCGCTCCACGCCATCCAGAACGAGAACGGTAGGGGAAGGATCGGTGGAGAGCGTTCGAAGCAACCGGCGGAGCCCTTCCCGGTCCTCGGGGAGAACGCGAAGGACCCATGGGCACTCCTTCCACCCGCCGTCCCCATCCACCACCGCCACCCGCCGGCCCGCCCGGGCGGCCGCGGCGGCCGCCGCCATCAGGGCCGCCGTCTTCCCCGTCCCCGCCTGCCCCACCAGCCGCCAGTCCGGCGCCGAGGGGGTGAGGAAGATCCAGCGGATCTCGCCGATCTCCGGGTAGTCCGCCACCCCGATCCCGATCCCATGCTCCCCCTCCCCCTCCGGGAAGCCCGGATCGGCCGGCAGCGGCGGGGGCGTCCGCCGCGGGGCCGGAGGGTCCATCCGGGCGAGCGCCTCCACCAGGACGTCCAGATCCCGCCGCGCCTCGCCGCCGATCACCTCCCGCCGCAGCCGCCGGGCGGGATCCGCGGGGTCCATCCAGAGGATCTCCCGGGCCCCGAGACTCCGCCCCGAAACATAGGCCACCCGGATCCGCCGGAACACCTCGTTCTGGCCGACCTGGACGAAGGCCCACCCGGAGCCGACCAGATACGCCGCGTCCGGCCGCCCGATCACCGCGGCGGATTCGTCCGGGGTCTCGCAGCGCAGGGCGATCCGCACCCGAAGGTTCGCCCGCAGATCCGCCGGCACCGCGCTCCCCAGCCGCTGGGTGGCCAGCACCAGATGCATCCCGAGGCTGCGGCCCAGCCGGGCCAGGCGGATCATGCGGGCCATCCCGTCCGGGATCGCCTCCAGCATCTCCGCGAACTCGTCGGCCATCACCACCAGATGCGGCAGCCCGATCTGGTCGGCGTGATCCGCCCCGCGCGCGGCCAGGACCCGCTGCCGCCGGTCCAGCTCCCCCTCCAGGGTCCGCAGGGCCCGGGCGGCCTCCCGGGCGTCCAGGTTGGAGAGCAGCCCCACGCAGTGGGGCAGCCCCTCCAGGGGCGCGAAGGCCCCGCCCCCTTTGAAGTCGATGAACAAAAGCTGCACCCGCTCCGGGGGGAAGTGGAGGGCCAGCGCCAGGGCCAGGGTGCGCAGGGCCTCGCTTTTGCCGGACCCGGTGGCCCCGATCACCATCGCATGGGGGCCGTGGGCGCGGTCGTGCAGATCCAGCACAAAGGGCTCCCCGCTTTCCTCAGTTCCGAGCGGGACCGCCAGGGAGGGGGCCTTTCCGCGAAGGGCCCGGAGGCGCTGGATATCCTCCGGCGCCGTCTCCCGCGCTTGGATCCCCCACAGGGCGGGGGCAGGCACCGGACGGGGCGAGGGACGCATGCCCATCGGACGCAGCGAGGCCAACCGCCGGGCAAGGGCCTCCGCGTGCCCCGCGGTCAGAAAAGGCCCGGGATCCCGTCCCTCCTGCGGCCCCCCATCCCGATGGGAGATCCAGATCCCACCCCCGGGGAACAGGACAGCTTCGGTTCGCACCTCCCCCGGCACCGGCTCCCCCGGCGAAAGGATCAAAACCGGGTGGATGCCCCGGACAGGGCCCTCCCGGAGCAGCTCCCCCAGCCGGGGATCCCCCAGCGCGTCCGCGTCCAGCAACAGCAGAATGCGAGGGAGGATCCCTTCTCCCCGTCCCCGTCGGCGATAGAACTCTTCGAAGATCCGCTCCCGGACCGCGGCGGGTCCATCCGCCCATCCCTCCCGTTCCTCCCCGGTGTGGGGCAGCCAGCGCAGGAAGGACCATTCCGGATCGGCGAGGGCGGCGAAGAGCCCCACCTCGCTGGGGGAATGGGCAAGCGCCACCTCCAGGAGGATCCGCCGGAGGATTCCCTCCTGTCCCGGGAAAACCCGAAGCACTGCCGGGCGGCGGAGGTCCAGCCCGAGGGGGACCTCCCGGCGCATCTCTGCAATCGACCGGACGGCGTGAGCGGCCCCTCGCAACGGCGGCGGCACCTCCTCGGGGTCCAGCGAGGACCAGCGCCCTTGAGGGGGACGGAGCGGTTCGGTGGTAAGCCCCAGCCGGACGTGCAGGAAATCGGGATCCTCCGGCCGGCGGAACCAGAGATCGGATCCGCTTCGCAGCCGGGCCTCCAGATCTTCCCACGGAGGGAAGAGCGTGCGCTCCCAGGCCTCCATTGCCTGACGCCATGCCTCCACTCCTTCGAGGAAACGACGAAGCCGCCGCTCTGAGCGGGCCAGGGTCTCCTGAAGCTCCCGGCGATATCGGGAGAGACTCCACCGGTGCTGGATCTCGGCGGCCAGGAAGGAGGAGCCCAGGGCCAGAGGGAGGAAGAGCAGCGAGACCCAGCTGGATCGCATACCGGTCAGGGGGCCGACCAGCCCGTAGACCAGCGCCATCAGCGCCCAGGGGGCGTGGAGGTAGAAAGGCGGCCGCTCGGGGGCCCGGGGCACCGAAGGGAGCTCCGGAGGCTCCGGGAGGCCCATCGGGGTCGCCGGCAACCGCCGCAATCCCGGCCAGATCCGCTGCACCGGGGCCTCCGGGTCCAGCATCTCTTTCCCATCCCGCTCCACCCAGCCCATAAAGCCTTCTCCTTCAAGATCCTGGAAAGGTGCGGAGGCGAATGCTCCTGGCTCCCTCGCTCCCCCGCTTCCCTCATCTCCGGGAGGTCTACCGCGGCAGCGTGAAGGGGATGGAAAACCGCCGTCCGTTGCGCCGGGGCGCGAAGGTCCGGATCTCCGGCGCCAGCCACCAGCGCTCCGTGGGCGGGACGGCCAGGCCGGGCTCGGCCGCCATCCGGGCCCGCCGCAGCCGCTCCGCCGCCCATCGGTCCCCCGTGGTGAGCGCATCCAGGACGACCCCCTCCCCCCGCCCCGGCGGATGCGGCGAAAGGATCCAGGCCTTCCCGTCCGCAATCACCCGGAAGCCCGGACCTCCCGGAAGCGGCGTCACCTCCTGCACCCGCACCCCCTCCATCCCGGCCCGGGCCAGCAGATCCGCCAGATACCCCCGCAGGTCCTCCGGCGGCCGGATCTCCCGGGCCTCCTGCTCCCGCCGGCGGGCCAGCTCCTGCAGCGCCCAGGCCTCCAGCGCCTCCCGGATCCGCCGCGTCTCCCGGGCGTTCCGGGCCCAGCCCCACGTGGTGGCCAGCCCCAGCAGGGCAAAGCCGAAAACCAGCAGCATCCCCAGAGCCAGATCCCCCTCGGTCATCGCGCGCCTCCCCGAATCGAAGGTGCCACACGAATCATTCGTGGAATGCCTTTAGAAAGAACTTCGCCAGCCCCTTCAGGTCTTCCGAAAGCCGCCGCAGCTCCCGCGCCCAGGGATTGAAGGCCCAGGAAAGCGCCAGCAGCAGCATCCCCACCCCCAGCCCCGCCAGCCACAGGGGCCGCCGCAGGGGCTGCACCCCGAACACCACCCCGTCCGCCACCGTCAGCCGCCCCCGGACCGGAAGGCGCAAAAGCGCGGCCTTTGAGCCAGGCGGCAGCAGGAAGCGCCCGTCGGGCCCGGTGATCTGGATCTGCTCCTCTACCTGCACCACAGCCCCCGGGATCCCGGGCTCGTCAGGGTCCAGCCGGCCGTCCCCATCCCGGTCCAGGAAGACGATTCCCCAGATCGCCGAAGGCGTCGGCGCCGGCGCGGGCGGAGGGGACGGTGTCGGCGTCGGCGTCCCCGTCGCCGTCGGCGTGGGCGAAGGCGCGGGCGTCTGCGTGGGCGCTGGAGGCGGCGTCGGCGTCCGGGTCGGCCGGATCCGGGTCGGGGTCGGAGCGGGCGTCCTCGTGGCCGTCGGCGTGGACGTTGGCGTCTCCGTGGGCGGCGGCGGAGGCGGCGCGAAGGTGGAGGTCGGCGTCCCCGTCGGCGTCGGCGTGCTCGTCGGCGTGGGGGTCGGCGTATCCGTAGGCGTGGGGGTAGGCGTGTTCGTCGGTGTAGGCGTCGGTGTGCTGGTAGGCGTGGGAGTGGGCGTGCTGGTGGGCGTAGGGGTGTTCGTAGGAGTAGGGGTAGGAGTAGGCGTATCTGTAGGCGTCGGCGTGGGCGTGCTGGTCGGCGTCGGCGTGGGCGTGTTGGTGGGCGTGGGAGTCGGCGTGTTTGTAGGCGTAGGAGTAGGCGTATCCGTGGGCGTGGGCGACGGCGTGAAGGTCGGCGTCGGCGTGGGCGTGTTCGTAGGAGTCGGCGTGCGGGTGGGCGGGGGCGCGACGTAGGTCTGGATCCGCAGGTAATCCACGTGCAGATCCGTCCAGTTCCCCCAGAACCACTGCTCGTAGTAGTTGCCGAACCAGACCAGCCGCGGCCGGAAGGCGCCCGTCCCGCTTCCCGCCGGGCTCCCGTCCAGGAAGGCCGTCCACGTCCCGTCCGGCTGAATCTCCACCCGGACCATGTGCCAAGTCGTGTTCGGGGCCGGAAGCGCGGCGATCCGGATCCCAAAGACCCAGATCTGCAGCCGCGGAGGGCTGCCGCTCGTGTCCTGGTGGACGGCGAAGGCGTTCCCCCAGTCCGATCGCCCCGGCTGATCCTGCGCGATGCGGGCGTCCGTCCAGCCTCCCGAGCCCATCCCGATGTTGACGCCGTAGGCGGTGACCTCCGGGAACCGGAAGCGGACCTCAAAGGCCCAGGGCGCGCCGACGGGAAGCGCGTCGAACAGCCCCTCCCGACCCGCCAGCGGGAAGGTCACCCCGCCGTCCTGGGCCAGGCGCAGGACGGAGGCCCCGCCGTCATTGAAGCTGAAGAGGGCCTGGCCCGGCCAGCCGCAGCCGTCCAGCCCGCCGGGGGCATCTCCGCAGACCGACACACTCCAGCCGGTGTTCCCGCTGAAGTCGTCGAAGAAGACGTCGGTCCAGCCCGACTGGGCCCGAGCGAAGAAGGAACCCTCCGGGAGCAACCAACCTATCCCAGCTGTAAAGACCAGCAGGAGGACGATCTTCCCGCTTCGTGCGAGGAATCCAGACATCTCCCCAGCGCTCCGCACGGTTCGGTCGCCTTCATCCCCCCAGGGCGATCCGGGTCAGGGCGGCCGCCAGCGCCCAGCCGGCGGTTGGGGCCGACATGGGGACGCGCACGCGCGGGGCGAGCCCCGCCCGCCATCCCCAGCCCATCCGCCAGGCCCGCAGGCGGGCCAGCGCCACCAGGGCCACCAGACCCACCGCCGAAGGCCCGATCCCGCCCGCCGCCGCCAGCCCCATCCAGACCTTGGCATCCCCTGCGCCGACCCCACCGGCCCGCCAGCCCAAGAAGAAAGCGGGCCACAGGATCAAGCCCGTCCAGTCCCGTGTGATCAGGGTCAAGCCCAACCCGGCTCCCAACACCGTGAGGGCGATCGGTGCCGGGATCCGCCCCTCCGGCTGATCCCACCGCTGATCCACCCAGAGCATCCCAGGGGCCATCCCCACGAGGAACGCCACCCGCATACCCTCGATGAGCTCGCTCATCCAGGGGCCGCTCCACTTAGGGCGTGTTCCGGTTCAGGTAGCCGCCGCAGGTGGGGTCGGAGCAGACGACCCCCTGGCCCTCCCGCACCGCCAGGGGCAGATATAACCTTCCGGCTTGCGATCACTGGCCTTCCTGAAGGATCCCCTCCAGCACCGTCCCCTCGATCGCCACTCGGGTGGAGAGGGTCCCCAGGAACCCCCGGGTGGTCACCCGAGCGCGCGCGGCACAGGCCGGAGGGACGGACATGCAGGAGACCTCCTCCAGGACCGCGCCGGGGATCCGGGCGTCCGCCCAGATCTCCACCACGCGCGCCGCCATCGCCGCCGGATCCCCTCGTAGGCGTCCGCTCGCATCCGGGGCGCTCCGCTGCGCTCCATCCCGAACGGCCAGGTTGAGCACCGCCCGGGTCCGCTCGATGCGGATCTGGTGCACCATCAGATCCCGGACCGCGGCCGCCATCGGCGCGAACACCACCGCCAGATACAGGGCCAGGAACGGCAACAGGCTCATGGCGGGATCTCCTGCCAGCCGGATTTCCAGTGTTCGATATAGGTCTCCTGGCGGACCCGGACGTCCTGTCCCAGAAACGAAAGGAGGGGAACAAAGAGCGTCGGGCGGGCGATCACGGTGCACACCACCCGGCCGCCCCAGACCCCGTCGTGCTGGACGGTGACGTCCACCAGTCGCCGGCCCAGCACCGCCCGGGCGGCGGCCTCCCCCTGGCGCAGCCCCTGGGCCCCGTCGGGGGTCTGGGAGGCCTGGGCCGCGCAAGCGTAGGCGGCCCAGATCGCGAGATTCGCCGTCCGCCCCCGCTCCATCAGGCCCAGGATCCCCCAGAACATCAGGGCGAGCACCGGCAGCGCCAGGGCCAGCTCCAGCAACGCTTCGCCACGCCGCACCGATCCCCTCCCCATCACCACCAGTCCTCCGGCGGCCCGTCCCAGAACCGCCACTTGCGGAAGAGCAGCTGCAGGGACACCCGCCAGCGGATCGGGACGCCGTAGAAGCGCCCGCCGGTATCCTGGACCTCGTCCACGCGGGCCTCCAGGGCCCGGCGGGCCGGATCGATGGCAGAGACGATCTCCCCAGAGGTCACGCCCGGATAGGCCGAGGTCCGGAAGGCGGCCTCCGCCGCCAGCCGGGAACGGACGCTCCAGCGCAGGGCGTAGGCGCCCGCGTAGAGCATGTAAAGCAACAACAGGAAGAAAGGAACCATAGCCAGGGCGAAGGAGACCAGGCTCTGGCCCCGCTGGTCCCGCCGCCGGCGCGTCCTCCCCATCAATCTCCTCCTGACGCCGCTCCCGTAGCCTCGTCCATCTTCTGGCCGCCGATCCGGAAGGCGTTGAGGATGCGCTGGCGGACGCCCGGCAGGGCCAGGGCGGCCACCACGGCGATGAAGAGGAACAGCAGGGCGAACTCCACCAGGGACTGTCCCTCCTCCTCCGTCAGAAACGCCCACAACGTCTGCATGGATCACCTCCGCTCACCGCGAAGATTTAGAAGCCGAGCAAGTCCTGGCCGCCGGCGAAGACGTGATAGAGCAGGACGATCATGTAGCCCATAATGGCCAGGATCCCCGCGGCCATTACGTAGGGCTCGACGGCCGTCACCCGCTCGGAGACCTCCTGCTCCATCTCGGAGCCCAGATCCTGGATGAGGGAGGAGAGGATGACCTCAAAACCGGCTCCTCCGGAGATGGCTGCTCGCACCCCATCCATGAAGCGGATCAGGTAAGGATCCCGCGGATCCGGGGCATGGAAGAGGGCTTCCTGAAGGCCGGCCTCCCCGCGCGCCGTGTAACGGGCGACCAGGAAGCGGGCCCAGTTGGCGAACACTCCGTCTCCCACCGCTGCCCGGGAGAGGGCATCATCCCAGGCTCTCCCTCCGCGCAGGAAGCCCCGGGCCGCCGCCAGCACCAGGAGCATGTTCGACCGAAACCGCCGCTTCCGGGCGGCGATGGCCGCCGCGATCCGTCGATCCGGAGACAGCACCCCGTAAAGCCCTGCCGCCAGCCCTCCCAGGATCCCCGGGATCAGGGTGCCCAGGAGCAGGCCGGTGAGCAGACTTCCTCCGATCATCGCCAGAAGGCCCAGGGCCATCCCCCACAGCCGCGCGGCCCACACCGCCGAGACCGTGGCGTAAGGCGTATATCCGGAGCGGGCGATGCGCTCGGCCAAGGGAGCTCCCCGGCGAAGCGCGATGCCCTCCCAGACAGGCAGCAGCGGCCACAGGAGGGGATAAAGCGGCGTCAGCCAGGCCGGCAGCGCAGTCCCCCGATCCAGCGGATCCGGGCTCTCCGGCCGGGCCCGAATCGGATCCGCCGACCGCAGGAGGGACGCCCACAGCCCTCCCAAGACCAGCCCGCCGGCAAGGAGCGCCGCCAGATCCGCCAGGCTCATCGGGCTTCCCCGCCGGGCAGGATGGGATTCCCATAGCGGTCCGTGGGGATCAGGCCGGCGCCTCCCCGGGCGATGCCCACCGTCTCTTCCATCGAAAAATATCGATCCATTATCCACTGGGAAACCATCAAAGCCCCCCACCATCCGCCCACGATCAGGACGGGGCTGATCGGATCCCCGAGGAGGAGATCGCGGAACATCGGATCGGAGGCGATCAACAAGAGCAGGCCCGCCGCGGACATCACGATGATGAGATAGATCCGGCGTTGCATCCCGCGCCCCCGGGCCCGGGCGACCTCCAGGATGCGGCGCACCCGGTCCATCTCCTCCGCGATCACCTGAACGATCTCCGAGACCCCCGCGCCGCCGCTCATGAACACCTGCAACACCTGGGCGGCCGAGGTGGCCACCGGATGGGCGAGGGCCGCTGCCCACTCCTGAACCGCCCGGGTTCGCGCCTCCGGCGCATCGCCGGCCCGAGCCAGCCGCTCCTCCAGGTCCGTAAGGGCCCGACGGGCCACCGGTCCGCATACTTGCTTGGCCCGCGCGATGGCCTCCGAGCGCGGCGCGCCGGCCCGCAGCCCGGCTGCCAGCATCCGCAAGAAGACGAGGAGCTCCCCCGCCAGGAGCAAGCGGCGGGTCGCGGCCTGCTCCTGGGCACGGACGAAATAGAAACTGGCCCCGAAGAAGGCCAGCATCCCGGCGGCCACGGGACCCAGCCCCGCCATCAGGCCGATCAGCCCACCCGCCGCCGCCCAGAGGACCGCAAACTGCAAAAACAACGTGGGCGGCAGATCGATCCCTGCGGCCCGCAGCATGCCCTCCAGCCAGGGGCGGCGCACCAGTTCCCGCCAGCCGGACCGGATCAGGGCCTCCTCGGTCGGGCGGGCCAGGGCGGCCAGCGCCCCCGCCCCCACAATGGCACCCGCCAGCAATGCCACCGCGTCCCGCAGATCCATCGGATCCCCCCGATCTCTCACCAGACCATTGCGCCGGCCCCCCAGGGCAGATCCGTCAGCCCCAGCTCCTCCGCCGTAAAGCGCGGCCGAGCCGGCCGGGAAGCCGGTCGCAACCCCTCCCCCGTCCGCTGAAAGACCGTCCGCAGGGCCGGCTGATCGGAATCGCCCTCCACGAAGGGCAGGACCTCCGCAATGGCCTCCACGAAGCGCTGCCCTCCGTCCGGCCCCTCCCGGTAACCCATCACCACCACCGCCGCCACCGCCTCGGCGAACATCATGGCGATGGTTCGGACCGGAAGATCCCGGGCCTCCGGGTGGGCCTGGGCCATCTGGAGGTAACGCGACCACACCCGCTGGACGCTATCGGTGTGCATCGTGGTGACCTGGGGGCCGTGGCCGGTGTTGGCCGCCCGCAGGATCTCGAAGGCTTCCGGACCCCGGGCCTCTCCCACCACGATGCCGTCGGGGCGCTCCCGCAGGGCCATCACGATCAGATCGAAGGCCGAGAAGGGGACGATCTCCTCGCCCGGCAGCTTCTGTCGGGTGAGCTTGTGCACCACGTTCCCCGGGTCGCTATCCGGGCGGCCGTCCCAGAACACCATCAGCTCGTAGGAGTCCTCGATGATCACCAGGCGGAACTCCCGGCCCACCTCCCGCAGCAGCGCCCGGGCCAGGGTGGTCTTGCCGCAACCGGTCGGCCCGGCGATGATCAGGGTTCCCCGCCGCCGGAGCACCCCCAGCAGATACCGAGCCGCCTCCGGGGTGAGCACCCCTCCCGCCACCAGATCGGATAGCCCGGGCGCTCGGCCGGGACGGGCCAGGCGCACCGTCAAACAATCCGAGGGGACCAGCGGCGGGGCCGACCAGGAGATCCGCACGGTCAGGAAACCGATGGGATCCGGGAGATCGATGGAAAAAGATCCCTCGGCGGCCGGCTTCACATCCCCCGGCGTGCGGATCCCGTAGCGCTCACACAGCCGGCGGATCCCTCCCATCAGGCGATCCGGATCCTGCACCTCCCCCCAGCGCGCCCAGCGCCCACCCCGGAAGACCCACAGATAGCGCCGGTGGTGAAGGGCGAAATCCTCCACCGCGGGGTCGCTCAGGATGGGAAACAGCTCCTCCCAGTCCAGAACGGCCAGGGCAGCCCGGGCCAGCGTCGCCGGAGCCGCCGCCGGCCCCAACACCTCCTGGGCCGCCCGCAGGGCATCCGCCACCCCTGCCGGACGTCCTCCGGTGTTCCGGGAAAGGGCCGCCCGGAGCGCTTCCAGAGGCAGCGCGGCCTCCGTAGGGAGAAGCGACTCGATGGTCTCCGCCCGGATCTCCGGGAACATCCTCCGCTTGCCTCCTCGTCCGGTCCGGTTTCATCGCACCCGGCCAGGCCGATCGCACCCCTCCTCACTGTCTCCGCCATCCTGCTCATCGCGTGCCGGCTTTCCTCGTTCCGCCCTCATGGGCTCTTCTCCACCCACCGGGCCTGGTCCCCCGGCAAGGGATAGATCACGCGATCCTCCAGCCGCGCCACCCAGGACAGCGGGAAACCGAGCATTCCGGACTCGTCCGCCCCTGTGCCAAACAGCAGGAACGATCCATCGGAGGAGCAGCCTCCTTCCACATAGGGGAGGAGGTGATTCGGCATGGAGAATCGTTCGTCCCCTCGGACGAAGGGGATCCGACCCTCCGCTCGGAAAGCGTCTACGAGCTGCCCGCGCGCTTCGATGGCGCCCAGCGGACGCACCGTTTCAGCGGACAGATCGGCGATGTAGAGCTCGCTATGTTCGAGCCCACCGCCCGCGGCGCCGCCCCACGGATGCCGATACACCGCGAAGTCCAAAACCACCCAGCGACCTCGAGCCCCACAGACCGGTTTCCATACCCTCGTCTCAACGATCCCTCCTCTCTCCGTGGTCCTGTATCGGATCTCCATCCGAACCCCTTCCGTCCCAACTTCCGGTGGGGAGATCTCCTCTATCTTCTGCGAGGGATCCGGCCGGAACAGCTCCGCGGGCAACGGAAGCGATCGGACGGAACCGTCCGATCGCTTCACGCAGAGGGAGCGGCCGTCCGGGCACGGCGACGCCTCCGGAGAGGCCGAAGAAGCCTCCTTCGGACCCACCCCCGAAGGCGCCGGCGTGCAGAACACCATCGGCGCCTCCTGCGCCCCCAACGTGGGCTGCACCGCCACCCGCGCGCACAACTCCCACCCATCCCCCGCCCGCCGCCAAAACGCCCTCTCCAGCCGCGTGATGTAAAGACCCACCTCCGGCACCGGCCCCAGCCACCGCTGCCCGTCCGTGAACCAGATCGCATACGTGTCCGCCGTATACGCCGTCCGCTCCTTCGCAAACTCCCGCACCACCCGCACCGCCAGCCAGTGATCCCCCGTCCGAAAACCCTCCGGAAGCGGCTGGGGACGGAACGCCAGAGGCGCCGGAGTCAGCGTGGGGAGACGGGTCCGCGTCGGAGCTGGCGAGGGAGAGGCCGCCGCCTCCTCCGCCGGAGCCGTGGCCCCCGGACGCGGCCCGGGGGATGGCTCCGCCGGGGCGCCGCACGCCCCCAGCAGCAACCCCACCACCAGTCCCACCGCCTTCCACCGCCCGCTCATGGCATCCCCCCTCCGGACTGGCCTTCTCCCTTCGAAAACGCCAGCATCCACCATCGCTCTTTCCGGGCCTGATCATCAACGGCTTCGAGGAAATCCTCCCAGCGGTAGCGCTCGGAGCGGTTGAAATAGGGGTTGCCGATCACCACATAGCGCCCCTCGGGCCCCTCCTCCAGCTTCTGCACCGTCACCCAGTGGGAGACGGAGTCTGAAGCCTGATGGGGAGTCAAAAGACCATCCCCAACCTGCAGGCCGCGTTTCTCTTGAATGCGCACCAGGGCCATCAGGGCCTCCCCGCGGCCGAGGCGCTCCTGCAAGCTCTGCCACAGCCCCTCCGAATCCTGTTCTCCATTCGGCACCCAAGCTTGCTCTCCCTTTAACCCCAGTTCGCCCGCCGCTCGGATCAAGTCATGGGTCCCGGTGTAGAAGCCGAGGCTCCCCTTGCCCGGACGGGCTTGGATGTTCTCGCGAATCGATCGCTGAAGCGAAGCATCCGCGGTGCGCAGCGTGCTGGCGATCGCCGCCTCCACCGGGACGGAGCGGCCCAGCACCGCGCTGGCGGCCATGCTCAGCCCCACCGGACCGCAGGCCGCGCTCCACGGAATGGACTCCGGCAACGGTTGTCCTTCCCGGAGCCCCAGCAAGGAACGGAGGGAAGCCTCCGAAACCCCCAGCTGGAGCAGCTGGGCCGTGGAGACGCGGGCCTCGAACTGGCTTTGAAGGGGACGTCCGGTGGCGTCCACGGCGCGGGGATACCCCTCCGGGCTCAGGGCGAGGGGCACGAAGGGCAACGCCCCGCGCTCCGCCGTAGGGGCCTCCTGCACCATCCGGGCTGCCATCCGGAAGGCCTCCTCCAGCCGGTCCATGGCCCGCTCCAGGACCTCGGCCATGCGCATCAGATGCTCCGCGCCCCGTTGCCAGCGGGGATACTGCCGGGCCCAGAAGGCGCGGAACTGTTCCCCGGGCACCGCCCGGGCGATCTCCCCCAGCGCGTTTCCGTGCCCCTGGGCTCGCTGAGCCAGGGTCTCCCATTCCCGGGCCCCCCGCCGCAACGCCCGGGCGATCTCCCGAACCGCCTCCGGCTCCACCTGCAGCCCGCGAGGATCCTGCGCGCCCATCGCTTCTCCCTCACAACGTTGGATCCGGCAGCGATCGCAGCATCTGCTCCACCTCGGCAACAGCCTGGGCGATCCGTTCTTCCCCGGCCGCAATCGCCCTGGAGAGCTGCAAGCCTTCCACCAGCCAGCGCTGGAAGATCTCCAGCCGGCGCTGGGCCTCCTCCAGGTAACCCCGAGCGGCCTCTCCCGCCCAGAGGCCCGGCAGCTCCTCCAGGAGCGCCCTCCTCACCTCCATCCCGATACGCTGAGGGGTTTCCTCCTCCAGCCCCCGTCGGTAGGCCTGGATCGCCTCCGGCCAATGCGTCCACTTTCGCGACGCCGGCTCGTCGTACGCCATGGCTCCTCCTTTGTGCCCTCAATATGCGCGCGGGGATCGCATGCGCCGCGCCTGCTCCTCCTCCAGGGCTTTCAGGTTGTTCAGGGCCTGGCGCAGCGCGGCGATCGCCGCGCGGTTTTCTTGAACGCACTTCCGCAGGTGCTGGATCAGGGTTTCGCCGTAAGCCCGCGCTGCCGCCCCATGCGGCACCCAGCGGGGTTCCAGCGGCTCGATGGACCGGCCCATGGTCGTTGTCTCGCCCTCCATCTCGCCCATGACCTGCTCCATCTCCGCGCAGAGCGCGAAGGCCTGATCGTAATCCACCTGGTAGATCCGTCCCATCCCGATCGCCTCCGCGAGGATGTCTCATTAAGATGATAGACAGTCGCCCCTCTCTCTCGTTGCCCGCCCCGCTCAACGCCCGTTCCCATTTTTCCCATTTTTCTGAACGCGATCTCCGGCTCGAAAGGGGCACCGCTTATCATCATGACGGAACCGGCCGCATGGACGGCAGGCGCCCTGCGCCCGGACCGGCTCCCCTCCGTGCGGCCGTTTTCATCCCGCCCGGAGGAGCGCCGGATGAGCAGGGACCGCATGGCGCAGGCCTTTGCGGACTTCGATCGCATCCAGCAACTCGTGGAGCGGGCCGCCACCCGTCTCTTGCGCGTCCTGGACCTCCCCTCGTGGCTGGATCCGGAGGATGTGATGCAGGAAGGGTTCCGGATCGTTTGCGAGGCGGTCGAGCGATGGGATCCCGAGCGGGCACGCTTCACCACGTATCTTTACCTCCACCTGGACCTGTTTCTGCGTCGGGCGATCCTGCGGCGCCTGAGAGGGCATGCCGAGTGCCCCTTGTGGGAGGAAGAGGAGGAGTCCGGGGATGGGATCCATGAAACGGTGGAAGCACGGGAGGAGCTGGAGGCGCTGCAGCATGCCCTGCAACGCCTGAAGGAGGAGATGCCCCTGGCCTTCGCGGTGGTGGTTCGCTATTTCGGGCTGGAAGGGCATGCCCCCAGCGCGATCCCGATGATCGAGCGGCGGCTGGGGTTGACCCGAGGGGAGGGCCAGGGCTGGTTGCAGAAGGGCCTGGACCGCCTGCGGTCGCTGCTCCAGGAGAGGGATGGGGAGGGAAGGGGAGGCTGAAAACAAAAAGGGCTGACCTCCCCTCTCAGGGGAAATCAGCCCCAGGTGAGACCATCTGCGTCCGCGCTCATGCAGCCTTGAGGAACTCCCGCATCTGGCGGACCTTCATCTGCTTGCGCAGGTAGCGCAGCGCTTCCGCCTCGATCTGGCGGATCCGCTCCCGGCTGAGGCCGAACCGCTGGGCGACCTCCTCCAGGGTGTAGGAACGGCCGTCCTCAAAGCCGTAGCGGAGGCGCAACACGCGGGCGTGGCGGCTCGGGAGCTCATTGAGCAGCTCCTCGATCTGCTCCCGCAAGAGCTGGTCCGCGACCACCTCATCGGGAGCCGGGCTCTCGGCGTCCCGGATCGCTCCCTCCAGGGTGGTCTCTCCCTCCTCGTCCATCGGCTCCTCCAGGGAGAGCAGAGGCCGGGCGGCGTTCCAGAGCCACTCCACCTTATCGGTGGCCGTGCCCATCCGTTCCGCCACCTCCTCCGGCGTGGCCGGGCGGCCGGCCTCCTGCTCGATCTGATGGGCGATCCGCTGTGCCTTGCGCAGCTGCTCCTGGGCGTGGATGGGCAAGCGGATGGTGCGCGCTTGCATGGCCAGGGCCCGGGTGATGGCCTGGCGGATCCACCAGGTGGCATAGGTCGAGAAGCGGCGGCCCCGCTTGGGGTCGAAGCGCTCCACGGCCTTCATCAGACCCAGGTTCCCTTCCTGGATCAGATCGAGCAGGGGCACGCCGAGGCCCTGATATTTCTTCGCCACGCTGATGACCAGGCGGAAGTTCGAGGTGATCAGCTTCTCCCGGGCCTGGCGGCCCTCTTCCACCAGCCGCTCCAGGCGCTGGCGGACATCGGGCGGGAGGTTTCCATCCCGGGCCAAGCGGCGGGCGGCCTCACGCCCCCGGGCCATCCGCATGGCCAGCTCCTTTTCCTCCTCAGCGGTGAGCAACGGATGGTCGGTCACCTCCCGAAAATACAGGGAGATCAGATCCCGATCCTCCGCCAGCTCGCCCAGGACCGGGAGGGAGGTTTCCTCATCGAGCTCGGCCCATTCCGCCTCCGCCTCAAGGGCCTCTTCGTCCCAGGGCTCGCCCCAGAGCTCCTCGTTTTCCAGCTCCTCCTCCTCATCGGGGAGGATCGGACGGTTTCGACGCTCCATTGTGACCTCCTTCCGGCGCTTCACAGAGAATCCGCGCCGGGAAACCGTGAAGCACCTTATCGATCCGTATCCTATGGAACCCGCATCCGGCGTGACACACCTGCGTCTGTGGTCAGGCTGGGACCGCGTTTTGGGAAGAAATCAAAGAAGAAAAGATGGGCGAGCGGTCATTTCACCGTCCGCCCTTCCCACAGGGGTGCAGGAGGAGGATCTGGCGGATCCCGAACCTTCCAGTTGCGGGGGCGGGATTCGAACCCGCGACCTCCAGGTTATGAGCCTGGCGAGCTACCGCTGCTCCACCCCGCGGCGCGCCCATTCCCCTGGCAACGGCCTACTCTCCCAGGGGGTCGCCCCCCCAGTACCATCGGCGCTGGCGGGCTTAACTTCCGGGTTCGGGATGGGACCGGGTGTTTCCCCGCCGCTCCAGTCACCAGGGGAATGGGGATGTTCCGGCATCTTAACAACTGAATTGTGGTAGGAAGGCCGGGTATCCGGCGTTGGGACGCCAGGGGGGAACCCCTGACGGACCACCTTGGGGTGGGTCGAAGGGCATCCGGCTCACGCCGGGATATCGCCCCCCGACCGGCACTCCCTAGAAAGGAGGTGATCCAGCCGCAGCTTCCGCTACGGCTACCTTGTTACGACTTCGTCCCAGTCGCCGGCCCCGCCTTCGACGGCTCCCTCCCTCCCCCACGCAAGGCCCCTCCGGGGAGAGGCCCTGGGTGGGGGAGGGTTGGGCCACCGGCTTCAGGCGTTGCCGACTCCCATGACGTGACGGGCGGTGTGTGCAAGGCCCGGGAACGTATTCACCGCCGTATGGCTGACCGGCGGTTACTAGCAACTCCGCGTTCATGCAGGCGGGTTGCAGCCTGCAATCCCAACTGAGCCCGGCTTTGATGGGATTGGCTCCCCCTCGCGGGTTGGCAACCCATTGTACCGGGCATTGTAGCGTGTGTGTAGCCCCGGGCATCAAGGCCATGCTGACTTGACGTCATCCCCACCTTCCTCCGGCTTGTCGCCGGCAGTCCCCCTAGACACGTGTAACTAGGGGCAGGGGTTGCGCTCGTTGCGGGACTTAACCCGACACCTCACGGCACGAGCTGACGACAGCCATGCAGCACCTGTGCCGGCTCCCCTTGCGGGGTCCCTTCCCTTTCGGGTCGGTACCACCGGCATGTCAAGCCCGGGTAAGGTTCTTCGTTTTGCATCGAATTAAACCACACGCTCCGCTGCTTGTGCGGGCCCCCGCCAATTCCTTTGAGTTTCAGCCTTGCGGCCGTACTACCCAGGCGGCGCACTTAACGCGTTAGCTTCGGCACGGAGAGCGTGGTCAGCCCCCCATACCTAGTGCGCATCGTTTAGGGCGTGGACTACCCGGGTATCTAATCCGGTTCGCTCCCCACGCTTTCGCGCCTCAGCGTCAGGGACGGGCCAGGTGGCCGGCTTCCCCACTGGTGTTCCTCCCGATATCTACGCATTTCACCGCTACACCGGGAATTCCACCACCCTCTCCCGCCCTCAAGGGCTCCAGTATCGAGCGGCCTCCCCGAGTTGAGCCCGGGGCTTTCACGCCCGACTTAGAGCCCCGCCTACGCGCACTTTACGCCCAGTAAATCCGGGTAACGCTCGGCCCCTACGTATTACCGCGGCTGCTGGCACGTAGTTGGCCGGGCCTTATTCGCCGGGTACCGTCCTTTCTCGTCCCCGGCAAAAGCGGTTTACACCCCGAAGGGCTTCTTCCCGCACGCGGCGTCGCTGGGTCAGGCTTTCGCCCATTGCCCAAGATTCCCCACTGCTGCCTCCCGTAGGAGTCGGGCCCGTGTCTCAGTGCCCGTGTGGCCGGTCACCCTCTCAGGCCGGCTACCCGTCATCGGCTTGGTGGGCCATTACCCCACCAACTACCTGATGGGCCGCGGGCCCCTCCCGGCGCGACCCGGTTCGTCTCCTCCCCGGGCCTTTCCTCGACGGGCCGTCCCCGCCGAGCGTATGCGGTATTAGCCCCCCTTTCGGAGGGTTATCCCCCACGCCGGGGCAGGTCACCCACGTGTTACTCACCCGTTTGCCGCTAAGAGGGCTCGGCTTGCGCCTACCCCCTCTCCGCTCGACTTGCATGTGTTAGGCACGCCGCCAGCGTTCACCCTGAGCCAGGATCAAACTCTCCGTCGGCTCATGCATCCCCAGGAGGTTGACCTCCCGGGGTGTAAGGTCCGACCGCAAGACTTCCGCCGGACGTCCCCGGACGCTTCCTACCACAATTCAGTTGTTAAGGTGCCGCCCCACCGCTTCGGAGACCCTTGCCCCTCGGGCAACCTCGCAGGGCATCAGGGCCTCCAGCGCATCTTATTTTATAGCACAGGCGCGGGCGTTTGTCAAGGCCCATCCCTCCGCGCCCTGCCGGGGGTCTGCCCCCACCAGGGGCGATGGCCCTCCGGCCTTCTCCAGGCCTATGTTATAACCGAGGACGGCCACGCTGTCAAAAATCCCCCCCACGGATGGAACGGTCGCCCCACGCGGCCTCCTTTGTCGTCTGACAAGCGGACTTCGCGCGATCGTTCCGCGATGCATCGCCCTCCCTCCCTCGTCCAAGGCAGGTCCGAATCTCCCACCAGGGGAACCGAAGCGCCCGCTCACCGGAGCTTTCCAAGCGCGCAGCAGGGCGACCGACCGCCCGCCCCCTGAGCCTGGGGCGGGATTTGACAAATCCGGCTGCAGATGCTAAAGTGGGAACAAATCAAGGGAAGGCCTCCGGGCAGCATCGCCTTCCAACGGAGAGCCTTAAATGCGATGAAGGGGAAGAGTAGGGATCCGGCGCCGCCCAGAGAGTCGGGGTTCAGGTGGGAGCCCGATGCGGATCCGGATCCTGAATGGGCCCCGGAGCAGCCGCCCGAACCGGAGCATTCCTCCGCAGTAGGCGCGGCCGGAGACGCCACCGTTATCGGCTGAGGGCCTCGTCCGGCGATCCCAACCGGGCGGCGCCTGCGCGAAGGAGGGGGGCTGGCTTCTCCCCCGGAGAGGCCAAGCCCAAGAAGGGTGGCACCGCGGGTTCACACAGGGCCCGTCCCTTCAGGGGACGGGCCCTGTCGTTTTTCCGGAGGTGATTGGGGCTCCGCATTCTCCAGGACACGAGGAGGTTGCGATGGGGAACAAAAAACGCGTGCTGACCGGCGATCGGCCCACCGGGCCGCTCCATCTGGGCCACTACGTGGGAACCCTGGCCAACCGGGTCCGGCTGCAGGACCAGTATGAGGTCTTCCTCCTCATCGCCGATTATCACGCGCTCACCACCCGACCCGAGAAGGCGGACATCCTGGCCTCCCGGGAATACATCCGGGAGATCGTGCTGGATTACCTGGCCGTGGGCATCGACCCCGAGAAGACCACCATCTATTTGCAGTCCGACGTCCCGGAGGTTTGCGAGCTCACCTTGCTCTTCTCCATGCTGGTCACCCTGCCTCGGGTGGAGCGCATCCCCACCCTGAAGGACATGATCCGGGACCAGAAGATCGAGAACCCCTCGATGGGTCTGATGCTTTACCCCATCCTCCAGGCGGCGGACATCCTCCACGTGAAGGCGGAGATCGTCCCGGTAGGGAAGGACCAGGAATCCCACGTGGAGCTGTGCCGGGAGATCGCCCGTCGCTTCAACAGCCTCTACGGGGAGGTCTTCCCGGAGCCCGAGGCCCTGATCGGGGACGTGCCCACCCTTCCGGGGATCGACGGCCGGGCCAAGATGAGCAAATCCCTGGGCAACGCCATCTTCCTCAGCGATCCCCCTGAGGAGGTCGCCCGCAAGGTCATGCAGATGTTCACCGACCCGACCCGCATCCGGCCTGATATCCCGGCGGACCCCGATGCACCGCACAACGTGGTGTTCCGTTACCACGAGGCCTTCAACGACGACAAAGCCGAGGTGGAGGAGCTCAAGGCGCGCTATCGCCAGGGGAAGGTGGGCGATGTGGAGGTCAAGCGCCGGCTGATCGCCGCCCTTGAACGGTTCCTCGCGCCCATCCGCGAGCGGCGGGCGTATTATGCCGCGCGACCTCAGCTGATCGACGAGATCCTGGCCGCCGGCGCGGCGAAGGTCCGCCCCATCTCCCAGGCCACCCTGGCGGAGGCCCGGGAGGCGATGGGCCTGAGCGCCCGTCGCCTGGCCGAGCTGAAAGCCCAGCTGCCGTAAACCGCGAGGGGCGGGGCTCGGCCTCGCCCCTCTTTCCGAAAACCATGGCGGAGGTGCCCCATGAAGAGCGAGCGAACGCGTTTCCTGCTCTCCGAAGAGGACATCCCTCGGGCGTATTACAACATCCTGGCGGATCTTCCCTTCGAGCTGCCGCCGGTGTTGCATCCCGCCACCGGCCGCCCCATCGGCCCGGAGGATCTGGCTCCTCTTTTCCCCATGGCGCTGATCCAGCAGGAGGTCAGCCGGGAGCGGGAGATCGAGATCCCGGAGCCGGTGCGGGAGATCTACCGTCTCTACCGGCCCACCCCGCTGATCCGCGCCCGCCGGCTGGAGCGGATGCTGGATACCCCCGCGCACATCTACTACAAATACGAGGGGGTGAGCCCGGCGGGCAGCCACAAGCTCAACACCGCCCTGGCCCAGGCTTTCTACAACAAGCAAGAAGGGGTGCGGGGGCTGACCACGGAAACCGGAGCAGGGCAGTGGGGCAGCGCCCTGGCCATGGCCTGCCGGTTCTTCGACCTGGAGTGCACCGTCTTCATGGTCAAAGTCAGCTACCACCAGAAGCCCTACCGGCGCATCCTGATGGAGACCTTCGGGGCGCGGGTGATCCCCAGCCCCAGCCCGGAGACCGCTGCAGGACGCAAGGTGCTGGCGGAGAACCCGGACTCCCCGGGCTCCCTGGGGATCGCCATCAGCGAGGCGGTGGAGGCGGCGGCCACCAGCGGCGGGCGCCTGAAATACAGCCTGGGGAGCGTCCTCAACCATGTGCTGCTCCACCAGACCGTGATCGGCCTGGAGGCGAAAAAGCAAATGGAGATGGCCGGGGAATACCCCGACGTGGTCATCGGCTGCGTGGGCGGAGGCAGCAACTTCGCCGGGCTGGCGCTGCCCTTCATGCGAGATCGGATCGTCGAGGGGCGGCCGATTCGCTTCGTTGCGGTGGAGCCCACCGCCGCCCCCAGCTTCACCAAAGGGGTTTACGCCTACGACTACGGGGACACGGTGCGGACCACCCCGCTCCTCAAGATGTATACCCTGGGCCACACCTTCACCCCCGCTCCCATCCACGCCGGCGGGCTGCGCTACCACGGGATGGCGCCCATCCTGTGCGCCCTCTACGAGAAGGGCTACCTGGAGGCCGTCGCCTACCCGCAAACGAAAGTCTTCGAGGCCGCTGTCCGGTTCGCCCAGGCCGAGGGGATCCTCCCGGCCCCGGAGTCGGCCCACGCCATCCGCGCGGCCATCGACGAGGCGCTGCGCGCCAAGGAGGAAGGACGCCCGCGGGTGATCCTGTTCAACCTCAGCGGCCACGGCCACTTCGACCTGGCCGCCTACGATCAATACCTGCGCGGGGAGCTGCCGGATTACGAATACCCGGCCGAGGAGGTCCTCCGAGCCCTCGCCGACCTCCCCCGGGTCCCCGCCTGAACCCGAGGCGCGTGAAACCGCAGCCGGGAGTTTTCCACAATCCGTGGAAAACTCCCGGCCCATCCCCCAGATATAGGAGGAGGCCTTTCCGAAACCCCAGGATCTCGGGGCGGCCGATGGGGCCAAGGAAGGCGGCGGCTGGGGAAAACCGGCGTGAAACCTGTGGAAAAGAAGGTCATGCTGGGGATAACTTCTCCCCAGAAGCCATCCTTTTTCCCCAACATCCACAGCGCGCTGGCGATCCGCATCGGAGGATCCCCCATATATGGGGGCTGTTCGGTTTTCCACAATTTCCATGAGTTTTCCACACGCGCCTTTATTAAAGGGTTTTCCACACCCCCTCTCCATGCCCCAGAGGGTGGGTCCTCCCAGATCTGGTTGGGAGAGGGACCCTCGCCCGCAGATATACGAGGGCTCGAACGGGAGCCCTTGAGATCTCCACAATCCACAGCCTCTACGACGGCGACGGGATCTTCATAATATGAGGAATCGGGTTGTGAATTTCCGGCCAGGGCAGGCCGGGGGCATCATGCTCGTGCAGGTGGATCTTTCCGCATGGAGGGAGAGACGGATGAGCAACGAGACCCGACGGGTGCTGATCACCGCTCGGTTCGATCCGGAGTGGGTGGCCCGCTGGCAGGCCCGCTGGCCGGCGTTGCGCTTCGAGCTTCACCCCACACGCCATGCGGAGAAGATCCCGCTGGAGGTATGGCGGGAGGTCGAGATCCTTTACACCTTCAACACCCTGCCGCCTCCCGAGTGGGTGCCACGCCTGCGCTGGGTGCAGCTGCACTCCGCCGGGGCCGATCATGTGCTGGAGCATCCCCTGTTTCGCAGCCCGGTGGAGTTCACCACGGCCAGCGGCGTGCACGCGATCAACATCGCGGAATACGTGTTCGCGATGGCCCTGGCCTGGTTCCACCGTCTCCCTCGCATGCTGGAGTGGCAAGCCCGGGGCCAGTGGCCACCGGATCGGGAGCGATGGGCGCTCTTCGTGCCGGAGGAGCTGTGGGGGAAGACCATCGGCATCGTGGGCTACGGCAGCATCGGCCGGCAGGTCGCCCGCCTGGCCAAGGCCTTCGGGATGCGGGTGCTGGCCATGCAGCGTGGGGAGGATCATCGGGATCACGGCTTCGTCTTCCCCGGCACAGGGGACCCGGAGGGGACGCTGCCGGATCGTTTCTACACGCCGGCGCAGCTGCACGAGATGCTCGCCGAAAGCGACATCGTGGTCATCGCCGTCCCGCTGACGCCGGAGACGCGCGGGATGTTCAACGAGGCGGCCTTCCGGGCGATGAAGCGAGACGCCTTCCTGATCAACATCGCCCGCGGATCCGTGTGCGAGGAGCCCGCGCTGATCCGGGCGTTGCAGGAGGGGTGGATCGGCGGGGCGGCCCTCGATGTCTTCGAGCAGGAGCCGCTGCCGCCGGAGCATCCCCTCTGGCGGTTGCCCAACGTGCTGATCAGCCCGCACGTGGCCGGCTTCACCCCCCACTACGACGCCCGGGCCGCGCAGATCTTCGAGGAGAACCTCGCCCGCTACATGCGCGGCGAGCCTCTGCTCAACCGGGTCGATAAGGCCCGGGGTTATTGACCCCGGAGGCCTGCCTGGCCTGAACGAGAGGGGGAAGGGGAGGCTTGCGGGCCCGCCTTCCCAGATCTTCGGGAAGACCTGGTCGGACCCGCCAGATATGGGGGAGGGCGGGAGGGTGATGTTCACGGAAGCCTCACGGGACCTTCACCGAACGGCCACGGAGGGAAGCCGGGGGCGGTGTTACCATGGCCTTGGCGCCTCTGGAAAGCCGGGGCGCGCCCCCTGCCGCAGGGGGCGCGCCGGAGCTGGGAGGTTGAACGCCATGACGGTCTCTCCGCAGGATCTCGCCGGGAAATCCCTGATCTGTGCGGACGGCGTGCTGGGGACGGTGGCCGAGGTGCTGGTCGACCCGGTGTCCGGGCGTCCCACTCATCTGGTCTGGCGGGAGCCGGTGATCCTTTATCAGGAGATCAGCATCCCGATCGCCTACGTGGAGCAGGTGGACGGCGAGGGGATCCGCTTGCGGGTCCGTCGGGAGGATATCGAGCGACTGCCGCGCTTCGTGTGGCGTTGAGGGAGGACCCTTGTCCGTCCTGGCGCATCTGCTGAGCGATCTCCTGAGCGGTGGCATCGCGGGATCCACGGGGTTATCCCCCACGCCCCCGCCTTCCCCCTATCACGTGTTCATCCCGGCGGTGGGGGCTCCTTCCCCTTCCCCGGCCGCCGCGACGGTGTCATGGACCCGCTTCCTGGAGAGCCCCTGGCTGTATCTGGCCCTGGGGGTCCTGATCGGAGCCTGGCTGGCCCTGCGGGCCCTGGAGCGCTCTCGGGGATCCCCGAGGTAATTCAAAAGGCCGGCGGAAGGAGCCTCTTCCGCCGGCCTTGTCGGGGCGGGCGGATTTGAACCGCCGACCTCGTGGTCCCGATCCACGCGCGCTAACCTGGCTGCGCCACGCCCCGTCGTTCCACCAACGGATTATATCCCCATCCTTTCCCCCTGGCAAGGTCCGGGCGAAGCGATCCGGATCTCTCCGGTTTTCTCCGCTCCACTCAAATGGGAAATCCGGGGAAGCCGCCTTCGCTGCGCTATAATGGGCGGGGCGCAGGCCGTTGACTTCGTCCTCCGGAGGGCGCGATGGGGGGGATCGGACCGCTGGTAGAGGTGCGGAACGTCTCCAAGATCTATGGGCGGCCGCCCCGTCAGGTGGTGGCGGTGGAGCGGGTCTCTTTTGAGATCCGCCCTGGGGAGTTCGTGGCCCTCCTGGGTCCCTCCGGCTGCGGCAAATCCACGCTGTTGCGGATGATCACCGGCCTGGCCCAGCCCAGCGAGGGGGAGATCCGCTACCGGGGCCAGCCCCTGCGGGGCATCAACCCCTACGCCACCATCGTCTTCCAGACTTTTGCCCTCTACCCCTGGCTCACCGTGCTGGGCAACGTGGAGCTGGCCTTGAAGGCCCGGGGGGTTCCCCCCGCGCAGCGCCGGGAGCGGGCCCTGCAGCTGATCGATCTGGTCGGTCTGGACGGCTTCGAGCACGCCTACCCTCGGGAGCTCTCGGGCGGGATGCGCCAGAAGGTCGGGTTCGCCCGGGCTCTGGCGGCGGAGCCGGAGCTCCTGTGCATGGATGAGCCCTTCTCGGCCCTGGACGTGCTGTCGGCGGAGGCGCTGCGGGGCGAGCTGATGGAGCTGTGGCTTTCCAAGCGCCTGCCCATCCAGGCCATCCTGTTGGTCACCCATAACATCGAAGAGGCAGTGTGGATGGCCGATCGCCTGATCCTGATGGACAAGGACCCGGGCCGGGTCATCGCCGAGCTGGAGGTCCGGCTGCCCCATCCCCGCCGCCGCAAGGATGCGTATTTCCAGGCCATGGTGGATCGGGTCTACGCCACCATCGCCGGGCGGACGGAGGAGCAGGTGCCCGGGAAGCGGCCGGGGGAGCCGGGCCGGGCCTACCGGATGCCCGAGGCCCGCATCAACGCGGTGGCCGGCTTGACGGAGAAGCTGCTGGAGGAAGGGGGCTGGGCGGACCTCTATCGCCTGGCGGAGGAGCTGCGCTACGAGCTGGACGACATGCTGACCATCGTGGAGGCGGCGGAGCTGCTGGGATTCGTGAAGGTGGCGGAGGGGGACATCACCCTCACCCCCCTGGGGGAGGCCTTCGCCGAGGCCAGCATCCTGGCCCGCAAAGAGATCGTTGCCGGCCGCCTCCTGCGCCTGCCCATCATCCGCTGGATTTACGAGACCCTTCACGCCGACGACGACGGACGGGTCAGCGCGGACTACTTCCGGGAGCAGCTCCAGCTGGACTTCACTCCGGAGGAGGCGGAGCGCCAGCTGGACATCGCCATCCACTGGGGCCGTTACGCCGAGCTCTTCGCCTACGATGAGGACGCGGATGAGCTCTTCCTGGAGGAGGTCCCGGCCCCGGCGATGGATTAAGAGCCCCTTCCGTCCCCCATCCGGAGGCCCATCTTCCGTTGCAACTCCGGCGCTCCGGTTCAGCGCGAAGGAGAGCAAAGTTCGGAGCTGAAGCCCATCCTATCCGGAGCCGGGCGCCCCTCCACGCCCGAGCAGCCGCAGGGCTTCCTCCACCACCCGCTCGACGGTGAAGCCCAGGCGCTGGTAGACCTCGGGATAAGGGGCGGAGGCGCCGAAACGCTCCAGCCCGACGACGGCCTGGGCGTAACGATACCATCCCCATGGGATCCCGGCCTCGATGGCCAGGCGGGGGATCCCCGGCGGCAGCACGGCCTGCCGATAGGCCTCCGGCTGGGCCTCGAAGAGCTCCACGCACGGCATGCTCACCACCCGGGTGGGGATCCCCTGGGCCTCCAGCTGCTCCCGGGCGGCCAGGGCCAGGGCGACCTCCGAGCCGGTGGCGATGAGGATCAGGTCAGGCTTCCCGCCTCCGGCCTCGGCCAGGACGTAGCCTCCCCGGGCCAGCTCGGAGGCGGGGGCCAGGACGCTCCGGTCCAGCACCGGCACCTTCTGGCGGGTGAGGATCAGGGCCACCGGCCCGTCGCGCCGCCGCAGGGCCACTTTCCAGGCCTCGGCCACCTCGTTGGCATCCGCCGGCCGGATCACCCACAGGTTCGGGATGGCCCGCAGGGCGGTGAGGTGCTCCACCGGCTGGTGGGTGGGCCCGTCCTCGCCCACAGCGATGCTGTCGTGGGTGAACACGTAGATCACCGGCCGGCGCATCATCGCCGCCAACCGGATGGCGGGCCGCATGTAGTCGCTGAACACCAGGAAGGTGCCTCCGTAGACCCGGAAGGGGCCATACAGGCTCATGCCGTTGAGGATGCCCCCCATGGCGTGCTCCCGCACGCCGAAGTGGATGTTCCGCCCCTCGAAGCGGCCGCGGGCGACCGCCGGGAAGCCGTGAAGATACGTCTGGGTGGATTCCATCAGGTCCGCGCTGCCTCCCACCAGGTTCGGGATGACCCGGGCCAGGGCGTTGAGCACTTTGCCGGAGGCGGCGCGCGTGGCCATCCCGTCCGCCGAAGGTGGGAAGGTGGGGACCGCCTCCTCCCAGCCCTCCGGGAGCTCCCCTTGCCACCAGCGCGCCCACTCCGCCGCGAGGTCCGGATAAGCCGCAGCATACGCCTCGAAGCGGGCGCGCCACTCCGCCTCCCAGCGGGCGCCTTCTTCGATCAGCCTGCGCATATGGGCGTAGACCGCCTCCGGGACGTAGAAGGGAGGTTCAACGGGCCAGCCCATTCGCTCCTTGGTCCGTCGCACCTCCTCGGCCCCCAGGGGCGCCCCGTGCGCCTCCGCCCGGTCCTGTTTATTGGGGCTGCCGTAAGCGAGGTGGGTGTGGCAGATCAGCAGGGAGGGGCGATCGCTCACCTGTCGGGCCTCAGCCAGGGCCTGGGCCACTGCCTCCCGGTCGTGGCCGTCGAGGTCCAGCACGTGCCATCCGTAGGCCCGGAAGCGCATCGCCACGTCCTCGGTGAACGCCAGGTCCGTGGGACCGTCGATGGAGACCTCGTTGTCGTCGTAGAGGACGATGAGGTTCCCGAGCCCCCAGTGGCCGGCCAGGGAGGCGGCCTCATGGGAGATTCCCTCCATCAGATCGCCGTCCGAGGCGATGACGTAAACGAAGTGGTCCACAATGGGGTAGCCCGGCCGGTTGAAGCGCTCGGCGAGCATGCGGGCGGCCAGGGCCATCCCCACCGCGTTGGCGAACCCCTGGCCGAGGGGGCCGGTGGTGGTCTCGACGCCCCGGTGGGGATCGTATTCCGGATGGCCCGGGGTGATGCTCCCCCACTGGCGGAAGCGGCGGATCTCCTCCATCGGCATGTCGTAGCCGGAAAGGTGGAGCAGGGCATACAGCAGCATCGAGCCATGCCCCGCGGAGAGGACCAGGCGATCCCGGTTGGGCCAGAGCGGGTTGCGGGGGTTGTGGCGCATGACGTAGCGCCACAGCACATACGCGGCGTCGGCCATCCCCATCGGCATGCCGGGATGGCCCGAGCGGGCCTGCTCCACCGCATCCATTACCAGCGCCCGGATGGCATGCACGCACAGCGCATCGATCTCCGTGTTCAGGCGAAGGGAGGTTTCAGGTCCCGCTGGGATCATCGCTGGCTCTCCTCCGGTGCGGGATGGGCCAACCGGCCTATGGAAGGCAGAGGCCTCACCCGCGGGTGATCCACGGATGTTCACTCCACCTTACCCCGGAACCCGCCGGAGAGGCAACTCCCTGTGGTCGCATGGGCGGCGCGATCTGCGATGTCGATCCGCAGCCGCATGGCCATCCCCAGCGGCGGAGCTCCGCAACCTCCCAACCGTTCGATACGGGATCCGCGCGGGCCACGGCCTCCCGGGTTCCGAGCGGTGCTCGGCGATCCGTGCTTCCTCCTTGGGATCCGGCTCGGCGGCCATACGCGGTTGACAACTCCTTCCGATCCCGCTATAGTGTTTCCAAAGCGCTCGGATCGGCGGACTTCGAACAACCGAATCCGGGCAACGGCGATGACGGAGACGAGTAGGCCCGGGCCGTCGGGCCCAGCGAGTCCGGGGCGGTGGGAGCCGGATGCCGACGCCGGGCTGAAGATCCCTCCCGAGCCGGTGACCGAACGCCCGCGATCCGGCGGGTCAGTAGGCTCACCCGGGGTTCGCCTCCCGTTATCCAGGGCGCGGGGATCGGACGGCGGATCCGGCCTGTCCCCGTCAGGAGCGGCCCGGCGCAGCCGGGAAGCAGGGTGGTACCGCGGGAGCCGTCGGCTCTCGTCCCTCCGGGGCGAGGGCCGATTTTGTTTCATGGAGGAGGGATCCTCCGATGGAGACCCGATTGCTCTACCTCACGGACGCCTATCAGCGGACCTTCGAGGCGACGGTGGTGGCAGCGGAGGGAACGGCGGTGGCGCTGGACGCCACGGCTTTCTATCCGGGAGGCGGCGGCCAGCCCCACGATGTGGGATGGCTGACCGATGGCGTCCGCACCTGGCGCGTGACCGCCGTCCGCCGTCAGGGCTCCCTGGTCTGGCACGAAGTGGAGGGAGCGCCCCCGCCTGTCGGGGAGACGGTGCGCGGGGAGATCGACTGGGAGCGTCGCTACGCCCTGATGCGCACCCACACGGCCCTTCACATCCTGTGCGGCGTGGTCTGGCGGGACTACGGGGCCAAGGTCACCGGTGGGAACATGGAGCCCCTGCGCGGCCGCATGGATTTCGAGTTCGAAACCCTGCGTGGGGAGCTGGTCCGGGAGATCGAGGAGAAGGTGAACGCGGAGGTGGCCGCTGCCCGCCCGGTGCGGGTCTTCTTCATGCCCCGGGAGGAGGTCGACCGCCACCCCGACCTGATCCGCACGAAGGCCAATCTCCTGCCCCCGGAGATCCGGACCGTGCGGATCGTGGAGATCGAGGGGCTGGATATCCAGGCGGATGGCGGAACCCATGTGGCCAACACCCGGGAGGTCGGCCGGATCCGCATCGTGGATTACAAAAGCAAAGGGCGGATCAACAAGCGCATCGAGATCGCCCTCGATCCCAGCCCGTAAGGATCCCGCCGACCGCCGCAGGGTGAAAGGCGCGCGACTTTCTGAAATCAGAAGATCGAATTCGGGAGGCGATCATGTTCGAACCGGTTCCGGCTCGTGTGAATTTCCCGCAATTAGAGGAGCAAATCCTGGCTTTCTGGAAAGAGAAGCGGATCTTTGAGCGCTCGATGGAGCAGACGAAGGGTGGGCCGCGGTATGTGTTTTATGAGGGGCCGCCCACGGCCAACGGCCTGCCGGGCATCCATCACGTGCTGGCCCGGGCTTTCAAGGATCTGTTCCCGCGCTATAAGACGATGCGGGGGTATTACTGCCTCCGCCGGGGCGGGTGGGATACCCACGGGCTGCCGGTGGAGCTGGAGGTGGAGAAGGAGCTGGGCTTCACCTCGAAGGCGGACATCGAGCGCTATGGGGTGGCGGCGTTCAACCAGCGCTGCAAGGAAAGCGTGTTTCGCTACGTGAAGGAATGGGAGACCCTCACGGAGCGCATCGCCTTCTGGATCGACCTGAAGGATGCCTACATCACCCTGAGCAACGAATACATCGAGTCGGTCTGGTGGATCCTCCGCCAGTTCTGGGATCGGGGGCTGCTCTATCAGAGCTACAAGGTGGTCCCCTACTGCCCGCGGTGCGGCACGCCCCTCTCCGACCACGAGGTGGCCCTGGGCTACCGGGAGGACACGGAGGATCCCTCGGTTTACGTGAAGTTCCCGCTGCGGGAGGAGGAGGGGACGTATTTCCTGGTCTGGACCACCACGCCGTGGACGCTGCCGGGCAACGCGGCCCTCGCCGTCCATCCGGAGGCGACCTACGCGATGGTGGAGCAGGAGCGGGACGGCGAGGTCGAGCGTCTGATCCTGGCGGAGGCCCTCCTGGAGCAGGCGCTGCAGGGGGATTATCGGGTGGTGGCCCGGATGCCCGGGCGGGAGCTGGCCGGCCTGCGCTACCGTCCGCTCTACACCTTCCTCCCCCTGGAGAAGGAGGCCCATTACGTGGTCACGGCCCCCTTCGTCAGCCTGGAGGAGGGGACGGGGATCGTGCACATCGCCCCGGCCTTCGGCGCGGAGGATATGCAGCTGGGCCGGGAGCACGGGTTGCCGGTGCTGGTCACGGTGGACCCGCGGGGCCGGTTCATCGACGAGGTGACGCCCTGGCGGGGGATGTTCGTCAAGGACGCGGATCCCCTCATCATCGAGGACCTGCGACGGCGGGGGCTTCTCTATTTCGCCGGGATCTATCGGCATACCTATCCGTTCTGCTGGCGGTGCGGGACGCCGCTTTTGTATTACGCCCGGACCTCCTGGTTCATCGAGACCACGCGCTTCAAGGACCGCCTGGTGGCCTTGAACAAGACCATCCGCTGGTATCCGCCTCAGATCGGCGAGGGGCGGTTCGGCAACTGGCTGGAGAACAACGTGGACTGGGCCCTCAGCCGGGAGCGCTACTGGGGCATCCCGCTGCCCATCTGGGAGTGCGCCCGCTGTGGCCACCGGGAGTGCATCGGCTCCTACGCCGAGCTGCGCGAGAAGGTGGAGGCGGCGGGCTTCCGCTGGCCGGAGCCCTGGGATCCGCACAAGCCGTATGTGGATGAGGTGCGCTATCGCTGCGGGCGGTGCGGGGAGCTGATGCAGCGGGTGCCCGAGGTCATTGACGTCTGGTTCGATTCCGGGGCCATGCCGGTGGCCCAGTGGCACTACCCCTTCGAGAACCAGGAGCTTTTCCGGGAGCAGTTCCCGGCCGATTTCATCTGCGAGGGGGTGGATCAAACCCGGGGCTGGTTCTACTCCCTGCACGCCATCGCCACCCTGCTCTTCGACTCGGTGGCCTTCAAGAACGTGATCTCCCTGGGCCTGGTCCTGGACGAGAAGGGCCAGAAGATGTCCAAGTCCCGAGGCAATGTGGTGGATCCCTGGGAGGTCATCAACGTCCACGGGGCGGACGCCCTGCGCTGGTATTTCTACACCGTGTCGCCGCCGGGCCAGGAGCGCCGCATCTCGGTCAACCTGGTAGGGGATGTGGTGCGGACCTTCCTGCTGACCCTGTGGAACACCTATCGGTTCTTCGTGACCTACGCCCGGCTGGACGGCTTCGATCCCCGGGCGGTCCCGGCGCCGCCGGTGGCCGAGCGCCCGCCCCTGGACCGCTGGATCCTGGCGGAGCTGCACGCCCTGATCCAGGAGGTCACGGAGGCCCTGGAGAACTACGACCCGACGACGGCCGGCCGGCGGATCACGGCCTTCGTGGACGATCTCTCCAACTGGTATGTGCGCCGCAGCCGGCGCCGGTTCTGGAAGAACGAGAACGACGCCGACAAGGCGGCGGTCTATCATACCCTCTACGAGTGCCTGGTGACCCTGAGCCATCTGCTGGCGCCCTTCATCCCCTTCACCGCCGAGGCCCTCTACCGCAACCTGGTGGCGCGGGTGAACCCTGAGGCCCCGGAGAGCGTCCATCTCTCCCGCTGGCCGGAGCCGGACCCGTCGCGGGTGGACGAGCGGTTGCGGGCGGAGATGCGGCTGGTGATGCGCCTGGCCAGCATGGGCCTGGCGGCCCGCAACGCCGCCCGGATCCGGGTGCGCCAGCCCCTGGCCCGGATCGCCTTCCGGGTGCGGAGCCCGGAGGAGGCGGAAGCGGTGCGCCGCCTGGCGGACATCCTCCTGGACGAGCTGAACATCAAGGAGCTGACCTTCATCGGGGACCTCACGGAGGTCGCCGATCCCGAGATCCGGGTCCGGCCGGACCGCCTGGGGCCGCGGCTGGGGGCGCGGTTCCCCCTGGTGCAGGAGGCCCTGGCCGGGCTGCCCGCCCGGACCATCCTCCGGGCCCTGCAGCGGGGGGAGACGGTGGCCGTGCAGGTGGACGGGGAGGTCGTGGACGTGGGGTCGGAGGACCTGGAGGTCCGTTACCGGCCGAAGCCGGGGTGGGTCTTCGTGGAGGAGAACGACTACGTGGCGGCGGTGTGGACGGAGCTCACCGACGCGTTGCGGAAGGAGGGGCTGGCCCGGGAGGTGGTGCGGCGGATCCAGGAGCTGCGCAAGCGGGCGGATTTCGACGTGGCCGACCGCATCGTGACCTATTATCAGGCGGATCCCGGGCTGGCGGAGGCCATCGCGGCCCACGCCGATTACATCCAGGCGGAGACCCTGTCGGAGCAGCTCCTCCCCATGGCGCCGCCCCCGGCGGCGGAGGCGGTGGAGCGGGCCACCATCGACGGGATGTCCCTCCTCCTGGGCGTGCTCCGGGTCGCTAAAGGGTGAAAGGCCCGGTCGGGGGAGGAAGCGGGATGCGACATCGGGTTCGGGGGACGCCCGCGGGCGTCCCCCGAATCGTATCGGTTTTTATTCTCGGGCGGGGAGGTGAACGGGCATGCCCTTGCGGTTTCTCACGGCCGGGGAATCCCATGGGCCGGCCCTGGTGGCCATCTTGGAGGGCCTCCCGGCCGGCCTTCCGGTGGATGTGGAGGCGGTGAACCGGGAGCTGGCCCGACGGCAGCGCGGCCTGGGGGCGGGGCCCCGAATGAAGATCGAGGAAGATCGAGCGGTCCTCCTGAGCGGGGTCCTGGAAGGGAGGACCACGGGGGCGCCCATCGCCCTTCAGATCGAGAACCGGGATCACGCCAAATGGCGGGGGCGGGCGGTGGCGCCGATGACGATCCCCCGGCCGGGCCATGTGGACCTGGCGGCGGCGATCAAGTATGGCTACCGGGATCTCCGTCCGGGCCTCGAGCGGGCCTCTGCCCGGGAGACGGCCGCCCGGGTGGCGGTGGGGGCCCTGTGCAAGCAATTCCTGAAGGCCTTCGGGATCACGGTCGGCAGCTACGTGGTCCAGATCGGGCCGGTCCGGGCGGCCCTCTCGGAGGATCTTCCCTATGAAGCCCGGTTCGAGCGGGCGGAGGCGGACCCGATGCGCTGCCCCGATCCGGAGGCTTCGGCCCGCATGCGGGCGGCGGTCGAGACAGCCATGCAGGAGCGGGACACCCTGGGCGGGGTCATCGAGGGGGTGGCCCTCGGGGTGCCGCCGGGGCTGGGCTCCCACGTGCACTGGGACCGCCGGCTGAGCGCCCGATTGATGATGGCCCTGGGGAGCATCCCGGCGGTCAAGGGGGTGGAGATCGGGGAGGGGTTCGCCCTGGCAGCCCGTCGGGGCACGGAGGCCCAGGATCCGATCTTCCGGGAAGGGGACCGCTTGGTCCGCCGCACCAACCGCGCCGGGGGGATCGAAGGGGGGATCTCCAACGGGGCGCCGATTGTGGCCCGTGTGGCCATCAAGCCCATCGCCACCACCCTCACGCCCCAGCCCTCCGTGGACCTTTCCACCGGCCAGCCGACGGAGACCCGCTACGAGCGATCCGACTTCTGCCCGGTCCCTCGCGCCTGCCCCATCGTGGAGGCGATGATGGCCTTCGTCCTGGCCGATGCCCTGCTGGAGAAGCTGGGGGGCGACACCCTGGAGGAGTGTCAGGCTCGCTTCGAGGCCCTCCGCCAGGCCCGCCTGGGGGATCTCCCGATCGATGGGTCGCCCCACGTGTTCTGGCCGTGATGTTTCACGTGAAACACCGGCCCTGCCGGATCCCTCGTGGAAGGCCCTGGGTCCTCAGCGCCATCGGGTGAGGATGGTCTCCCGCTCAAAGAGGGCCACCGCCAGGGCGAGGAGGAGCCCATCGGCCGTCAGCAGGAAGAGGGCCACCCCCAGGAGCAGGGTCCCGCTCAGCCACAGCACCCCCATGCTCTGGGCGATGATCAGTCCCAGGAGGGGGAGGACCACGATCATGCCGATCTGCTCGGCCAGGCGGGGGTCGTTGACCCGAGAGGAGACGCTCAGCCCCAGCAGGGTGGCCAGCAGGGTGAGCAGCGGGCTGATCCCGAGGACCTGGAGCCAGGCGGTGGGACCCCAAAGGACCCGGAAGGCAGGGGCGGAGAGGCCGATGATCCCGGCGGCTCCCACCATGAGCAGATAGGTCAGCCCGCTGAGGGCGATCCCCGGGGCGGCGGCGGCGAGGGCCTTGCCGGCGAGCAGCTCCGCGGTGGTCACCGGGGTCGCCAGCAGGGGCTCCAGGGCTTTCTCCCGCTTCTCCCCGACCACGCTGTAGGTGGCGATGGTCATCGGGAGGGCGAGGGGGGCGATCCAGAGGATGAGCATGAACTGGGAGGTCAGGAAGACCTCCAGTTGCTCCCGGGGGGAGAGGCCGGCCAGCCGTCGGGCCAGGGCCGGGGGCAGCCCGCGGGAGGTCTCGGAGGGCGGCGAAGCCGGGAGCCCTCGGATGCTGAGCAGGCTCACGACCGGGAGGGCGGCGAAGGCGATCGGCAGGGTGATGAGCAGCATCAGCACATAGCGGTTGCGCAGGGCTTCATGCACCTCTTTCTCGGCGATCGCCGCGATCCGGGACCACGCCATCGAGGGCCTCCTTTCAAGGCGTGTCGGGGAGCTCGGGCTCCCCGCGCACAATCCGCAGGTAGATCTCCTCCAGGGAAGCCTCCACCGGGGCCACGCGCAGGATGGGGGCCCCCGCCTCCACCAGCCGTCGGACCAGATGGGGGGTGACGGCCCGGGGGTCGGTGACGCGGACCTCGATCTGGGCCCCCCGGAGCCCCACCGCCTGCACGCCGGGCTGATCCCGGACCACGGGGAGGTAGCGGGCGGGGTCGTCGGCCACCTCGATGGCCACCGCCGCGCCGGACCACCGGGCCCGGAGCCGAGCGGGGGTGTCGAGGGCCAGCAGGCGGGTGCGCAGGATGGCCACCCGGTCCCCCAGGCGCTCCGCCTCCTCCAGGTCGTGGGTGCAGAGGAGGATGGTGCGCCCCTCGCCTTTCAAGCGTTGCAGGAGCTCCCGAACCTCCCGGGCGGCCTCGGGGTCCAGGCCGGCGGTGGGTTCATCGAGGAGGAGGATGGGCGGATCCGGGAGCAGGGCGCGGGCGAGGGCCAGACGCTGGCGCATCCCCTTTGAGAAAGTGGCCACAGCCTCCCGGGCCCGCTCCGCCAGGCCGAACGTCTCCAGCAGGGCCATGGCCCGACGCCGGGGATCCGGGACGCCGTAGAGCCGGGCGTAGATCTCCAGGTTCTGGAGGGCGGAGAGCCGCTCCCAGAACCCGGGGGTCTCCGGGAGGTAGCCGATCCGTCGACGCAGGTCGTGTCGGGCTGGGGTCATCGGCTCCCCGGCGATCCAGATGCGCCCGGATGTTGGAGAAATCAAACCAAGGAGCAGGCGGAGGGTGGTGGTTTTGCCGGCGCCGTTGGGGCCCAGGAGGGCCAGGAGCTCCCCTTCCCGGACCTCCATGGTGAGCCGGTCCAGGGCGAGGGTGCTGTCATAGCGTCGGGTCAGGTCCTCGGTGCGGATCATCGTCGTCGGTCCTTTCGAGCTCCTGCAGACGCCGGAGGATCTCCTCGGCCACCGCTTCGGGGGAGCGGCCGGTGGTATCCACCCAGTGGGGGATGGCCCGGTAGGCGGCCTCCCGGGCGTTCCAGAGGGCCTGCAGGCGCTCGAGGAGGGTTTCCCCGGGCCGGAGCCGGAGGAGGGGGCGATCGGTGGCGTCGGCCAGCCGCCGGGCGACTTCGTTGAGGTCCGCATACAGGAAGAAGAGATGGCCTCCGGCGGCCAGGGCAGCCCGGTTGGCGGGGTAGAGACAGGTCCCCCCGCCGGTGGCCAGGACCCATCCCCGGGGGGTGGACCATTCCCGGCAGAGGGCGGCCTCCATGGCCCGGAAGGCGGCCTCGCCGTCCCGATCGAAGATCTCGGGGATGGAGCGTCCGGCGCGGCGGGCGATCTCCTCATCGAAATCCAGGAAGGGGCGTCCCAGGCGCCGGGCCAGGATCCGGGCCACGGTGGTCTTTCCGGTTCCTACGAAGCCGGTGATCACCAGGTTGCGGAGGGGCATGGGGGCGCTCCCCGATCTCCGGCGGGCCTTCAGCGGATGGGCGGCGGGGCCAGCCAGTCGTAGCCGATGGTGGGGTCGTCGTGGGGGATGCGGCCCTCATCGGAAGGATCGTAGGTGCGGGAGGTGATGTAGAACAGGTGGACGGGGGTGGGGCTGACCACCTTGCAGCCGTGGGCCACCCCGGGGGGGATCTTCAGCACCCGCGGGGGGGCGTGATCGCCCAGGTAGAGCTCCATCGTCCGGCGGTAGGTGGGGGAATCCGGCCGCAGGTCGTGGAGGGCGACCTTGAGGGTGCCGGAGGCCACATACCACCAGTCCGTCTGCTTCCAGTGGATGTGCCAGGCCTTGATGACGCCGGGATACATCAGGGAGTGGCTCCACTGGGCGAACCCTTCGGCGAAGATGGGGTCGGTGACCCGCAGGATCTCCCGGAAGAACCCGCGGTCATCGACGTGGGTGATGAGCTCCTTCAGCTCCACGCCGGCGATCATCGCTTCCCCTCCCGGATCGGATGGCCTGGAGGTGCGCCACGAATCGTTGGGTTGTCCGCTTCGTGCGGTTCTGTTGTAGCACAGGCCGTGCCGAGGGGAAAGGGGATCGAAGCGGAAGGAGAGGGAGAGGTCCTCCGGGGGTTCGGTGAAGGAGCGCGCATGGAGGGGCCTGCGCTATAATAGAGGACGGAGGGGTGGCCGAGTGGACGAAGGCGGGTGACTCGAAATCACCTGTGGGCCCTTGAAGGCTCACCGCGGGTTCGAATCCCGCCCCCTCCGCTCAGGTCCCCCATCCGGTCTTCGACCGGACGGGGACCCCGAAGCGCGGGCGTAGCTCAGACGGTAGAGCGCCTCCCTGCCATGGAGGAGGCCGCGGGTTCGAGTCCCGTCGCCCGCTCTTCCGCCCCCTGGCTGGAGCCTCGCGGCCTCCTGCGAGGCTTTCGGATGGAGGGAACGAGCATGACCGGTGGGAGACCGGAAGGGTGCGTAAGAAGATCGAACCCCCCGATTCGGGGAGGATGCCCCAGCGCGCTTCCCTTACAGCCTCCACATGAGGCGGGCTCCCTACATGGCGGCGTCCCCTTTTTGATTCCCTCAGGTTTCAATCTCTGATGACCTGGACTCGCTTCAGCCTGCCTGTCTGGGAGGTCCCCATGAATGTCCCGGCCGAGTTGCTGATGGTTCTGATCCTCGCTGTGCCCCTGGGCTTTGTCGGAGGGATGGTTGTGGCCGCGATGCTGGCCACGCGCTCCAACCAAAACCTGCTCCGTGAGCTTCAGGGCTTGAAGGAGCGCGTGGAAGAGGTCCGCCAGAAGACAGAAAGCCTGGCCAATTTCCCTGAGCTTCGCGCCCGCCTGGACCAGGCCCGGGATGAGCTTACGCGGCTGAGCGAGAACCTAAAGAGCGTGCATGGCTTCCTGTCGGACACGGTGCATCAGCAGGTCACCCGGCAGATTGAGGAGACCCTGAAAACCCTCACCCGCCTGGAGGAGAAGCTGCGATCCACTTCGGATGATCAAATCGCCCGCCTTGAAAAGGAGATCGTTCAGATCAGCGACATCCTCCTGGGACGCCGAGGGGGCGCTGCGGCGGAGCGCATTGTGGATGAGCTCCTCAGCGTGTTCCCGGAGGGATGGGTAAAGCAGAATGTGCATCTGGGGGGCGGGAAAGTGGAGTTCGCCGTGGTGTTGCCGGGTGACTATTACGTCCCTCTGGACAGCAAGTTCGTCGGCGCCGAGATTCTGGCTAAGCAGGACTATAAAGCGGACCAGAAGAAATCTCAAAAGATCCAAGAGAAGATCAAAGAGCAGGCAAAGAAGATCGTTGAATACCTGAGCGATCCGAAAGTTCCGGGGTTCGGGATTGCGGCGGTCCCGGACTCCGTCTATGCCATGTGCCGATCCGCGATCCGGGAAGTGGCCAGTGAACATCAAGTTGTCGTAGTGCCTTACAGCCTGCTGGTTCCTTTCGTCCTCAGCCTCTATCTGATCGCCCAGCGTCTGAGGATTTCGGTCCGTTCAACCGACACCTCGCAGCTCATCGGAAGCGCCCGCGATGCGCTACGCCGGGCTCGAGAGGCTTTGGAGAGTATGGAAAAGGAAATCAACACGGTGAGGGGACAGCGGGATCGAGCTCTGGATGCGCTGCGAAACGCGGAGAGAGCTCTTAACGCTCTTATAGGCGATGGGCCTCCTGAAGTTGGGGACAAGGCGTGATAAAGCCCTGCGGTTTAGGGGAGGGACTGGATTAGGTAGGAAGGCATGCCCGAATCCGGGGAGGCGCCTGATGAGATCCTTTGCGGTGGGCGGGCTTCGCGTTCATGTCTTCGGCGGCTGGGGGGAGATCGGCGGCAACCAGCTGCTCCTGGAGGCCGGCGGCGAGGCCATCCTCCTGGATTTCGGGCGTCCCTTCAGCCGCTGGAATCAATACTTCACCGAGTTCCTGGCCCCCCGCAGCGCCCTCGGCCTGCGGGACCTGCTGGCCCTGGGGCTCCTCCCCCGCCTGAGAGGGCTCTATCGGGACGGCCCAGACGACACCCTGTTCCCCACGGCCCTGGAGCGGAGGCTGCTGGACGGCGCGCCGGACGCCGGGCATATCCGGGGGCTTCTGGGCCGTCCCGATAGAGCCCTGGATCACTCGGGGGCCATCGCTTACCTGCGGGCCGACCTTCCCATCTACGCCACGCTGGAGACCGCTGTCATCCTGAAGGCGATGCAGGACACCGCCTCGGCGGGGCTGGATGGAGAAAGCGCCTACCTCAACCGGCGACGGACCAACGACGAGGGCGTCCTGAAGGCGGACGCTCGAGCCCCCTACTTCCGACGGCCGTATTGCTGCTTGGGAGGGCTGCCGCAGGGGTTCCACCAGCTCTCCCCGGCCAAAAACAAGGGCCTGGAAGGTCATCCCTGG
>Ga0079995_1059184_pt1 | contig 40629 bp, 31 predicted proteins | sample FaiFalFF_MnMetaG_2_FD_69198 | JGI IMG/M metagenome (GOLD analysis project Ga0079995, IMG submission 69198) | Freshwater microbial communities from Yellowstone National Park, Wyoming, USA - Fairy Falls C (FF_Mn_C) (SPADES assembly) (version 4) | ecosystem: Environmental > Aquatic > Freshwater >...
ATCTGGGGGCCCTCCGGCACGCCCATGGCCAGGAGATCCTCCCCCCGGATCAGGGGAACCACGCGGACGAACCGCTCCGGGGCCTCGAAGAACGCCTGCCAGAGGGCCTGGGCCACCCGAAGCCGAGGGCCCCAGATGTCCTCCGTCAGCGTGGGCCCCCACACGGCCAGGGTGTCCGCCAGGGCCAGCAACGCAAGGTCCACCCCTCGCTCCCCCACCTCCCGGAAGAACCGGTAGATCCCCCGCGGGGTGAGCCTTCGCGCCATCCCGTGGGGCCGCATGTGATGACGAACCAGGGTCTCCACCTCCTCGATCTCATCGCCGCTGAAGCGGAGCGCCTCCAGCCGATCGGCCGCCCACCTCGCCCCGATGGCCTCGTGGCCGATGAAGCGAATCCGTCCGTCCGGCTCGACGGTGCGGGTTCCGGCCTTCCCGATGTCGTGAAGCAGGGCGGAAAGAAGCAACAGCGCCCGCCGGGGGCGCCCGACGGCCACTTCCTCCTCCCAGCGGGACTGCAGGCGCTCCCGCCAGGGCGCCATCGCGGCCTCCACCTCCGCCCATCGGGGCGGCAGATCCTGCAGCTCGGGAGACTCCGCCCACGACCCCAGCAGCCGTTCCATCGCCGCCACGGCCCGCAGGGTGTGCGCATAGGCGTCCCACACATGGGGAGGGCTCTGCGTCAGGCCCCGCAGGCTCGCCACCTCGGGCAGGACCCGCTCCAGGAGCCCCAGGGCTTCCATCCGGCGAAGGCTCCGGACGGCCGGGGGGATGAGGAGGATCTTGACCAGCTCATCGCGGATCCGTTCCGCGGCGGCGAGGAAAAGCCGGGGGACGGCTTCCACGAGGGCCGCTTCCGCCTCCGGCGTCAGCCGGAGCCCGAGCTCCGCTTCGAAGCGGACCGCCCGCAGCGTCCGCACCGGGTCGCGTCGGAAGGCATCGGGGGCGCAGGGGCGCAGCCACCCCGTCCGCAGATCCTCCAGCCCGCCCAGCGGATCGAAGGGGACGAACCCCTCCGGGCGCAGGAAGGCCTCGATCTCGACCATCATGGCGTTGATCGTGAAATCCCGGCGCCGGAGATCCTCCTCCCAGGAATCCCCCTCCCGCCGGGCCAGATCCACGTAGAACCGGCGGCCCTGCGGGCTCCGCCAGACCACGCGCCCGAACTCCCGGCGGGCGTCCAGGATGTAGAAGGCCCCGTCCACGGCGTCCGCCAGGGCGCGGGCGAGGGACAGCGCCGGGCCGACCACCACCGCGTCGAAGTCGTTGGGCTCCCGGCCGATGAGGCGATCCCGCACGGCCCCGCCCACCAGCCGGGCCTCATAGGGACCCTCCTCCAGGAGACGCTTCAGGGCCTCCAGCAAGACGCGCGCCGCCGCTTCCATCCGGGCGATCCCGAATGAGGGTTGTGGACAACCCTCAAGTTAGCACATCGGGCGGCGCTTACAAAAAACCGGCGGAGACCCCCACGCCCCCGTCGGTTTCGTCTCAAGCCCTGCGAGGCTCCAGGGCAGCGATGAAGTTCTTGAACACCTGCTGGACCTCCCACACGATGCGCTCCGGCCCGAGGGACCACCATTCCGAGGGGGTAAAGTAAGCGGAGACCTCGGCCTCCGGCCCGGAGCGGCCGAACCATTGAAGCATATGCAGGTTATCGGATTGGGCGAGGTAGAGCGCCAGCTCGCGGATCTCAGGGTCTCCGGTCAGGCACGCCATGTGATAGGCCTCGATCATCAGCCGGAAGACCGCACGTTGCGCATCGTTGCCCAGGAAGAAATCCAGCCCGCCGCTTCCGGCCCACGTGCTGGGAAAGGCCGGCAAGGGGAGCTCGAAGCTCCGCGCGCCGTAACGCTCGAGGATCTCCGTGGGCGTGCGGAAGCTCAACCCCCTCCGCATCACCTCCTGGGGCAACGCCTCGAGGAACGCGAAGATCCCCGTGTCCTCCCGATGATGCTCCCCGAACGTCTCAAAGTCCCACCCCAGGACCACGAAGTCGCCCGGATGCTGAGCCAGCCACTCGGCATACCGGTCCGCCCGCAACGGCCAGCCCTCCCAGTTCCGGTTTGAGAACCGGTAGCCCACATCGTCGCTGAGCTGATAGTGACGGGCCAGCAGCTTCATCCGTCCACCGTTATGGTGATAGAGATAAGTCGGCTGACGCCACTCCAGGACCCAGGGTCGGCCGTCGAGAAAGGCGGCAGCGAAACCGGCCCCATCCAGCGCGTGATAGATCGAAGGGGACATCAGCATCTCGGTGGTGTCTGCGACGCGGGGGCGCACTCCGAAGGCCTTCTCCAGGTAATCGGCCGCCCATCCCATCCGCTGGATGAAGGCCGGGAGATCCCAGAGGGGGAGCATGCTGTGGCGTGGCTCCACGACCACCAGCTCCACGTGGGGATGACGAACCAGCTCGCGGAAGCGGTCCAGCAGCTCCTCATCCCATCGCTCGGCTTGCTCGAGGAAGGTGAGGGAGAAGCCGATCGCCAGCCGGAACCCAGCGTCCAGCAACGCCTGGAAGCGGGCGACGGCCGGGTGGTAACAGCGCTGCGCGGCGCGCCGGAAATAGCGCTCGTTGAGCTCCTCATCGAACAGCCTCTGAGCCAGGAGCGCGGCGGAGGATCCGCGCGGAAGGGGCTGGGCGGGCAGACGCAGCCGGCGGGGCTGATGGACCACCGTGTAGACCACCACATCCTGCACCCGGCCGTTCGGTCGTCGGAAGACCGGCTGCGGCCACGGAAGCGCCCCCTGGGCTCGGGCGACGACGCAGATCTTCTCCAGGAAGATCTCCAGGACGCGCGGCCATGTGAAATCCGCCGCTCGCTGACGGGCGGCCCGACGGAGGGCCTCCGCGCGGGCCGGTTCCGCCCGCAGATCCAGCAACCGGAGGACGATCTCCTCCGGCTGATCGGTATCCAGCACAACGGCCGCCTGACCGTCCAGCGCGTATTCCTCCCCCGTAGCCCCTGTGAACACGATCCCCCCGGCCGCCATGGCCTCCAGGCCTGCCAGCCCGAAGGGCTCGTGGCCGCTGATGGCCAGCACCGCATCGGCGGCCGCATAGAAGGGGCGCAGCCAGTCCTGGGGGAGCGGGAACTCCAGGGCATAGAGCTCAGCAGGCGACTGCGCGCGGAGCACCTCCAGCAACTCCTCCCAGCTGGCGGGCCGCTCCGCCAGATGGGCCGTCCGCAACCCCAGCGCCCCCGCCCGTTCGAACACCTCCCGGCCGTGGGGCTCGATCCCCCCGCGCAGAGGGAAAACCACCCGGTAGCCCATGGCCTTCAAGCGAGCGGCGGCCTCTACCGCCAGCAGCCAGCGCTTGGCAGGATCGAAACGGCCGACCTTGAAGAGCATCACGGTGCGTTCATCCACGCCCAGGGCCTGATGCAGGGCCGAGATCCGCTCGCGCGGGACCGGCTCTAAGAGGGCGCTGGGGATGCCGTTGGGGATCACCAGGGGGTTCACCCCGAGCTTCCACATCTGGTGCTTCATATAGCGGCTGACGGTGAGCAGCTGCGCCGCGGCGCTCAACCTCTGCCAGTCGATCCGATGGAAGGACATGGTGTTGTTGGCGTTCCAGAGGATCACGCAGCGCTCCCGCCAGCCGCGGGCGCGGAGGAGCTCATCCAGATGGATCACCGCCTCCGCCGTGTGCCACTCCTCGGCCAGGATGACCGGAAGACGCCCGGCCTCCAGGGCCGGACGGATGACCTGCTCAAGCAGATAGAGAGGGGCTGTGGCGGTGAAATCCCTCCGTTTGCCCTCCTCTCCATCGTAAACCCCGAGGGGGTGATGCCGGCTGATCCATTGGCACCAGCGATGGAGGATCAGCCGCCCATCCAGACGAGCCTCCTGCCCCGGAGCCTCCGGGTCGCCGATGAAGAAAAGGTGCACGGTGAACCCTCTTTGCGCGAGCGCCTCCGTCAGCTGGGTCACCCGAACCGCCAGACCTCCTGCCTGCGCATAGGGATCCGGTCCCTCAAAGGAGAGCACGCCGAAGACCACCTCGTCGGCCTTCAAAAGGGCCATAGCCACCTCCTTTCCACAAGGAGGCGCGACTGCGGATCTGGAGATCCGGAAGCGATCAGAACCACACGATGCTGCGAGAGGGACGGATCTGCCCGCGACAGATCTGGCTCAGATAGGGCTGGAGGGATCGCTCCGGATCCTCCGGGGCCGAGGGAGCCTCCGAAGCGGTGGTCGCCCAGGTGATGACCAGGAACTGGCCCGGGCCCAGGTGCTCCACCCAAATCCGCATGGATGGCCCCTGGAACTCATAGCACCCGGGCTCCCCATGATCCTCCGCGGCATCCAGGACCACCCATCGCACCCGAATCGCCATAGCCTCCTCCTCAACCGGGAGCCCACGGGAAAAAACCCAGCGCGCCCTGGCCACCCCCTTCGGCAGACCCCGCAATCGTCTCCTCCGGGGCATCTGATCGACCACACCGATCGCTTCGGCAAGAGGCTCAACGGTCTCTGGAGCGAGGCATCCAAGAGGATCCACAGGGGGACACCATTCCCTTCGAGGCCACCCTGGGGGACATGCCGACCACCCATCGACCGGCTTTCCTTGCGTTCCTCATCGCCGTCCTGTTCAAACGCCTGAGTTCACTTTTTATTTTTACCAATCTTTGGGAGACGTCAATATAAGATCCTCTAACCTCGAGAGGGCTTCCGTTTCGGCCAGGAGCCCGGCGGCCCCTCATTCCCGGGACGGTCCGTGGGCCATCCGATGACAGGCCTGGAAACCGGAGCCAGAATGGGAGATGGAACGGATCCTTCCCCCTGAGGCGCACATGCTGGAGCTCTCCCGTCAGGAGCAGGCGCGCCGCCGGTATCAGGCGCAACGGCCGGGATGGCGGCCGGCGGGGGATGTCCTGAACGCCCTGCTGGAGCCGTTGCTCCTCCCCCACGTCCGCGCTCTGGATGCGGGATGCGGGCGCTGGGGGGTGCTGGGCCGGTTCCAGGAGCGGGTGGGCCTGGCCGTCGGGGTGGATGCGGATTTCCCTTCCCTCCGGGAGAACCGCATCCTCCCCTTCCGGGCCCAGGCGCGGCTGGAGGCCCTGCCCTTCCCCGCGCGAACCTTCGATCTGATCCTCTGCACCTGGGTGATCGAGCACCTGCCGGAGCCCCGGGCGGCCTTCCAGGAGATCGCCCGCGTGCTGAAGCCGGGAGGGCATCTCCTCCTGCTCACACCCAACGCCCGCCATCCCCTCGTCGCCCTGGGGCGCGCCATCCCATCGCGCTGGCGCCGCCCGCTGGTGCGCCGCCTCTACGGCCGCGCGCCCCAGGACATCTTCCCCACCTTCTATCGCGCCAACACGCCGGGGGCGCTGCGCCGCCTCCTCCGCGCGGCCGGCCTGCAGGAGATCGCCTGGTTCGAGGTCGAGGATCCCACGTATCTGGCCTTCCATCCCTTCCTCTTCGCCCTCGCCGCCCTTTACGAACGGCTCACCGCGTGGCGCCCCCTGCGCGGGTGGCGCCTTCACCTAATCGGCCTGTTCGCCCGCCCCCTTGCCGATCCGCCTTCACCCGAATAAAATCCCTCACTCGTTACAGGAGGCCGACCGTTTCGCCCCCCTCCCCGGGGCGCTGGAACCCAGACCGAGGCGCGGAGGTTGCCCGATGACATCCCTGCGCTGGTGGCAGAAGGCCGTGTTCTATCAGATCTACCCCCGCAGCTTCGCGGACGCGAACGGAGATGGCATCGGAGACCTGGAGGGGATCCGTCGCCATCTGGATTACCTCCAGGACCTGGGGGTCGAGGCCATCTGGCTGTGCCCCCACTACCCCTCCCCGCTGGTGGATTGGGGTTACGATGTCGCGGACTACATGAACGTGGCCCCGGAATACGGGACCCTGGAGGATTTCCGCCGCCTCCTCGAAGACGCCCACCGCCGGAACATCCGGGTGATCCTGGACCTGGTGCTCAACCACACCTCCGATCAGCACCCGTGGTTTCAGGAATCCCGCTCCCGCCGCGATCACCCGAAGCGGGACTGGTATATCTGGCGCGACGGCAAGGACGGCGGGCCTCCCAACAACTGGTATTCGATCTTCGGCGGCTCCGCGTGGGAATACGATCCCCGGACCGGCCAGTATTACTATCACTTCTTCTTCAAAGAGCAGCCGGATCTCAACTGGCGGAACCCGGCGGTGAAACAGGCGATGTTCGACGTCGTCCGCTTCTGGCTGGACATGGGGGTGGACGGCTTCCGCCTGGACGCGGTGGGGACGATCTTCGAGGATCCCGCGCTCCCGGATCAGACGGCGCCGATGAGCTACCCCGAGTGGCTGAAGGCGTGGAACGCGGCCACGGATGAGGCAGAGCGGGAGCGCCTGTGGCGCATCCGTCAGGAGATGTTCCGCTATCAGGAGGACCTGCCCGAGGTCCACGACCTGATGCGGGAGCTACGGGCCCTGGTCAACGCCTATGGGGACGTGGTGCTGGTGGGGGAGACGGAGGACCTGGCGTATTACGGGAACGGGGAGGACGAGCTGCATCTGGTCTTCAACTTCCCGTTGATGAAGGCCCCGCGCCTGACGCCGGCGGTGGTGCGGGCGAACCAGCGGGAGCGGCTGGCCGGGCTGCCCCCCGGCGCATGGCCCTGCAACACCATGGGCAACCACGACGTCTCCCGCGTCCTCAGCCGCTACGGGGACGGCCGGCACGACCGGGAGATCGCCCGCATCGCCGCCGCCCTCATGCTCACCCTGTGGGGCACGCCTTTCCTCTACTACGGGGAAGAGATCGGCATGCGGGATCTGATCCTCACCGACCTCTCCTTGTTCAAGGATCCTCTGGGCCGCTGGTGGTATACGGTGGAGCGGGAGCTGTTCGGAACGCCCCATGAGGAGGCCGTGATCCGCGGGGCGCGGTTCGGCCGGGACAAATGCCGGACGCCGATGCAGTGGTCCCGGGCGTCGAACGCCGGCTTCTGCCCGCCGGGGGTGGCGCCGTGGCTCCCGGTGCATCCGAACTACCAGGAGGGGGTGAACGTGGCGGATCAGCTGGAGGAGCCGGATTCGCTGCTTGCTTTTTATCGGCGTCTGATCCGCCTGCGGCAGCGCACGCCGGCTTTGCTCGCGGGCGAATACGTCCCTCTGGCGGAGGATTCCGAGGAGGCCCTGGTCTTCCTGCGCCGGCTGCGGGAGGACGGCTCGGCCTGCCTGGTGGCGATGAACATGAGCGAAGGCCCGGCCCACGTGCGCCTCGATCTCCCGACCTGGGGCCGGTGCCTCTTCTCCACCCACCGGAAGGAGGGCGCCGAGGAAGCCCTCCGGGAGCTGCGGCTGGCGCCCTTCGAGATCACGCTGATGGAGCCTTCCCCGAATGACCCGGGATCCCTCCTGTCAGCCGGATCCAGAGGATCAGGCGATCGAGCCGGTAGCCCGCCACGGAGGGGAAGCCGCCGAACATCTCCTCCACCTCCGGCGCGCCCCGCGCGTCCATCCAGAGGATCGCAGGGGTTAACGGAGCCCCTTCGCGATCCACCGGGACGAGGGTGGACCACATGCCGGTGCAGCCGATGGCGACGATGCGATCCCGGGCCTCCGGGATCCCTTCCAGCAAGCGATGGGTGGCCCGCCGGATGGCCTCCCACCATTCATGGGGATCCTGTTCCGCCCCGCCGTCCGGCAGGAGGGACAGCCGGGTGGGCTCCTTCTCCCAGGCCAGGAGCTCTCCCTGCGTCGAGACCAGACCCACCTTGGGGCCCGTCGTCCCCAGGTCCACCGTCAGGATCCAGCGCTCGCCCGGCATCGCGACCCCCTCCCGGTGCGGAGGAGGGCCTGCCGCTTAGAACCAGCGGGTGATCACCACTTTGCGATCCGTGAAGAAGTATAAGGTGTCCATCCCCTGGCCGTGGAGGTCGCCGAAGAAGGACTGTTTCTGCCCGGCGAAGGGGTAAGGGGCGATGGGGGCGGCCACGCCGATGTTGATCCCCACGTTGCCCGCGCGCACCCGCAGCCGGAACTCCCGGGCCGCCCGTCCATCCCGGGTGAACAGGGAGGCGGCGTTCCCATAGGGGAGGCCGTTGAGGATCTCCAGCGCCTCCTCCAGATCGCGCACCCGGATCACCCCCAGCACCGGGCCGAAGATCTCCTCACAGGCGATGGTCATCTTCGGCTGCACCCCATCGAAGATGGTCGGCCCGATGAAGTAACCGTTGGGATAGCCCGGCACCCGGATCCCCCGTCCGTCCAGGAGCAGCTCGGCTTCTTCCCGCAGGCCGAGCTCGATATAGCGGTGGATCCGCTCCAGGGCTTTGCGGGAGACCACCGGACCCATCTGCACGCCCTCGTCAAGCCCGTAACCCACCCGGATGCGGGACGCTCCTTCCACCAGGGCCCGCCGCAACGGCTCGTGGATCTCGCCCACGGCCATCACCAGGGAACCGGCCAGGCAGCGCTGGCCCGCCGACCCAAAGGCGGAGGAGAGGATGGCGGGGACCGTGCGCTCCAGGTCCGCGTCGGGCATCACCACCAGGGCGTTCTTGGCCCCGCCGTGGCACTGGGCCCGCTTGCCGTGGGCGGCCGCCGTGGCGTAGACATACTTCGCCACCGGCGTGGAGCCCACGAAGGAGACCCCCGCGACGTCGGGGTGGGTCAGCAGCGCGTCCACCACCTCTTTCCCCCCGTGGACCATGTTGATCACCCCGGGAGGGAAGCCAACCTCGTGGATCAGTTCGAAGAGACGGGTTTGCGTGATGGGGCAGATCTCGGAGGGCTTGACGATGTAGGTGTTCCCGGCGACGAGGGCGTAGGGGAAGAACCACGAGGGGATCATGGCGGGGAAGTTGAAGGGCGCGATGCAGCAGAAGACGCCCACCGGCTCCAGGATGCATTCCTCATCGATCCCATCGGCGACCTGGGGCGTGTGGTAGCCCATGAGGGCGGTGAACATCCCGGCGGCCGCCTCGATGTTCTCCAGGGTCCGCTGCATCTCCCCCCGGGCTTCCTCCAGGGTTTTCCCGTGCTCCTGCACGATGGTGCGGGCCAGGTCCTCAAAACGCCGCTCCACCTGATCCCGCAGGCGCAGGAGATAGCGAGCGCGGACCGGGATGGGGAGGCGACGCCATGATTCGAAGGCTTCCCGGGCCGCCGCCACCGCCCGGTTCACTTCCTCCACTGTGGAGAGGGGGACCCGGGCGATCACCGCATCCAGGGCCGGGTTGCGCACCTCCAGGTAAGTGTCCGTCGCCGACGCCACCCACTGGCCGCCGATGTAGTTCCGCAACACCTCGCTCCCCATAGGTCCCTCCCGCAAGAGGATCTCGCTTGCGCCGAACCTCGTTCCAAACCCATGCCGGAAGGCCCGGCGGTCGTGCTAATTAGGAGGAGGTCGAATCTTCCTGCCGCCTGCGCGCGTCATGGCATGCCGCGAATGGATCCTCACCCCTTAATCCAGACCATGCGCGGGGTGAAGAGCCCGGCCGCTGAGCCGGAGGCCTGTAGCTCGAAATGAATTTCGACCGCCATCCCAGCCGGTGCGGAAGCCCATGCCCGTCCGTAGCTGTCTGGATCATAAAGCCCATAAGGTGGCGAAGCCCTCCCCTCCCTTCGGGCGCGCACCGGGCCGCGATCTGGAGGCGGATGCCGTCCGCGTTGCCGGGCCGGGGCGGATCCATCGGCCTCGCCTCCTCCGGACTGAGTGGGGTTCAGGGGCTATCATGATGGCACGGAAAAGAAGGCACCGTCAACGTCGTGATCCCCGCTTCATCGAAAAGGCGGGGGAGCTCATCGGCTGCTCTACCCTCACTCCACACCCGCTCGCTGACCGCATCTACCGTCCGCTTAGGAGGGGCAGAGAAGAGAGGGCCGGATCCCCATCCGGGGTGTGTCCCGATTTTGTCGGGCCTGGCCGTCTTGCAGGACAACCGCTCGCAGTTGTCCTGCGATTTTGGCCGCGCTTGACAAATCCCTCGTTTTGAGGTATGGAAAAAAGCAAAAGCGAGCGCCGATGGATCCCACCGATCTCGGGGTCCCTGCGACATTCTTCTCTCCCTCCCCTCTCTTCGCCAACCGAGATCCACCGGCTGCTCCGAACTCCTTAAAAATCCAGCGGGCTGCGCACGGCCAGCCCGCCGCGCTGGAGAATGTGGGTGTAGATCCTCTTTCCAAAACACAAGCGCACGCAAACTTTCCCAGACACATTGTAAGGAGACATCTAATGGACACAATCGCGATAGCAACTATTGCAAGCGCTACAGTCTCGCTGCTTGTCCCGTACTTGAAAAGTCTAGGTGAAGAGTTGACAAAGAAGGCAGGCGGAGAGATTGGTGCAAAAGTGGGTGAAGCAGCGTGGATCAAAGCCAAACAACTGTATGGGACTGTCAAAGCCAAATTTGCCTCTAATCCCAACACCGCCAAAGTTATCAGCGCCCTTGAAAAGTCGCCTGATGATGAAGACACACAAGCGGCAGTTCGTTTTCATCTCGAAGCAATGATGGCTTCTGATGAAGGTTTTGCAAAAGAATTGGCAAACCTTTTGAAAGAAGCTTCCGAAGCAGGGGCGGACACTATATTTCAAACAACAATAATGGGAAATGTACAGAAACTTGTCCAGATGGGAAATGTCTATGGAGACGTGAAAATCTGACAAGCCATCGCTAACAAGGAGGGATTACCATGCCCGAAGACACTGAACGCGGAACTAACATTCATGGTAACGTAGCAAAATTAACTCAAATCGGAACAGTAAAAGGCGACGTGTTTATTGTCAGCGAAAGGGCCGTTAGAGAGGTCTTGTCACGTTCGCTCCAATCACCAGTAGCTCAAGACGTTACTGACTACATTAAGATTGTAGTCAAATCAAACCGCTTTGGCAGAAAGATACAGTTTCAAGTTCCGCATGATATGACTGTGGGAGCTTTTATCGACCTTGTTGTTAACGTACTTCAATTGCCTTGGTCAAAACGGATAGATGAACTCATGATTTCTTTCGACTTCAGTTATTCCGTAGTCTTTGGTGATAAGAAACTCCCCCTCAATCAAAGCCTACGTGACGCTGGTATTTCTGACGGAGATGAAGTCCAATTATTCATTAGGGCAATTTGGACAGACGAATTGGAAAAGGAAGAGCAAGAGATGAAAGATGTCATCTATACGCTCACAGCCGAACAATTGCTCAGGCGCGAAAATGCTCGCAGGGCAAGGGGAGTTCTCAGCCAGAGCAAAATCAAATTGTTAGCAGATAGTTGCTTCGCATTCATTGATGAGATAGGTACGTAGAATATCACCAAAAGCCAAAGTGCAGCTAACCCGCGTTTGCAACCAACATGCCCCGCTTCGCTCCGCGTGCGGCTAAAGCGCGGACCGTTGGGCTGCGTGTGGCGTGAATAGCAATTGTGTCCATTTGTGGAGCTGAAGACTGAATACTCGAGATTCTTGCCTATTCAAGTTCGCAAGTAACAGATTGTTGATACTATGTTGACTTTATCGGTGCTACCAGAGCGGCTGGGCATTTGTCGGCTGAGTCCGGATGATGAACTTCCTGCATGGATAACGGAAAGCTCGTTCCTCTCTATCACACGAACTTCGGAAGAACTCTCGATAGTCTGCGTTGAACAAGTGATTCCAGAAGGAATAAAAAGTGAGAAAGGTTGGCGGTGCTTGAAAGTACATGGCCCCCTGGATTTTTCTTTGACGGGTATTCTTTCATCCCTCCTGTATCCTCTTGCAAAGGGAAACATAAGTGTTTTTGCGTTGTCTACGTATGATACAGACTATTTGCTCATCAAAGAGACCGATTTGGAACGATCAAAAGCCATTCTTGTAGAAGAAGGTCATAAAGTTTTTGGTTAAGGGCGCAGCCCAACCCGCGCTTCAAGCTGACTGCGCTCCACTCGCTTCGCTCGCTCCGCACAGCAGCTTAAGCGCGAGCCGTTAGGTGCATAATCACTCACATAGAGGTAGAGAAATGCTAAGCTTTATCGACGGCTTGAAACAAGTTATATCCGATGTCAAAATGTCGGGTGGCGCGGTAATAGAGCGCAGTACTCCGCCCCCCGATGTACTTCAGAAATTGAAAGAATTTGCGCTTAGGAGTATTGCAGAAACCAATGGTTCAGAATGGATGCTTTTAGAATGGTTCACTGAAGGCTTCTTTGATGAGTATGTGCGCGTATGCTGGATTCATCTTCGTAAACTTGGTATATCAGACGATGAATTGATCTATCGTGTTATCACCAAAGTTATAGAGTCACAACTGCATAGAGGAACCTTTCATTGGGATCTTAAAAAATTTGAAGACCGTCTGGCATTCTCTTTAGTTGATGTCTGGGAGCAAATGGGAGATGAGCAAACCCTAATCTACACTTTTGCCCGGGAAAGATGGCTGATTGCTTGGGATTATCAAAAATCTTGCTGGAAGACCACAAGCCTTGGAGAACTTTTACTCGAACTGTCTCCAGTTCAAGCAGCAACATTTCTGCTCAGTATAGACACGCTGTTCAGCACAGGCAAACATGACTTTCGCTACATTAGTGCAGATGTGATGAATGAAATTCTTCATCCCCAACAGGAAAGTTACGATCGTCCTCATCTGATATCTCTTCATCGGGATCTTCTAACTCGACTGGGTATTCTACGAGAACCCGATGATTATGAGCCTGACCGTGTTGAACTAACACCTGTTGGTAGAATCGTGCTTAACCGAGTCTTGGACAAAGACAATCCTCTTAGAGATGCAGCCTCCGTTCTGATCGCGACAGAAGAGTTCGGAGATACATTCAAGAGTTCAGCAACAGAGATTAAGGATGTTGTTGCACTAATAAATGAGAGCGAATTGGTCGATGATGCGAACCGAGAATCCATAAATACAGGTGTTCAGCTTTATCTTTCTGGAAAATACCTGGATTCTTTGCGAGTCCTGTATCCTTCGATAGAAGCTATTATCAACAACATGCTGAATAGAGCGGGTCAGCGGCCAGAACAATTTAAGGGTTTGGTGGAAAAGACCCGATGGCTAGAGCAGAATGGTTATGTCCCGCCTGATGTTTCGAATGCGGTAGAAATCTTTACTAGCCGAAACAGAGTTTTGCATGGCAACTTTTCTCCACCAGAAGATTACGTGTTCCCCCTATGCTTGCTTGCCTTTCGATACCTGAGGAGGTTACTGTTAGAATATCGTTTCGCTTCCGCAAGGTAATAGCGCCTAACATGCGCATAGGCCGACACGCTCCGCTCGCTTTTCTCGCTCCGCTCTGCAGCTTATGCGCCGATCGTTGGGCGCAGATAGAATGAACTTTGAAAAAAGATGAAAGTGGAGCTGATGGATGGGTTGCCTGGCGTGGGATGTCGCCTGCACAGGTGACTTTCGGGCGGTGAACGTTACGGTCAGGGTGCTTTGCCTGGCCGTCTCCGCCCGCTCCTGCTCTGTGGCGGAGTGCTGAGCCGAAGGCGGGTTCGCCTGGTGTGGTGCAGGCAGGTGAAAACGGCTGGGCTGGCAAGGGAGACTGGTCGGCGCAGGATGTCCGCTGCTGGGCGTGTCCCTGGCTTTGGGGCGGGCTATGTTGCAGGCGAAGGCGACTTGCCTGGTCATGGTCTTGCCTGCAAAGAGGCGTGAAGGTCAGCGGATGTTCTGGCTGTTGCACATTGCCTGGCGTTGTGCTGTAAAAATCATGGAGTGTGGCAGGATCATCCGCACCTTGCCAGTCGAGAAAAAGGCGCTTGCGGGCAAGGGTGTCTTGCTCCAGCAGGGGTGAGCGCCCAACACCGTTTGCAGCGGACAGCGGCTTCGCCGCTTGCGGATATGCGCCGCGCGCCAGCGAAGTAGTTTTCAGGCGAAGGTGTCTTGCCCGTCCCGCCGCTGCCGCTAAAACCAACCGTTGGGCGGCGCGCTGACAATCCTATACCAAAACATTTTATAAAAGGAATAAGAAATGAAACCAGAACAATCAACGGAACAACTTAGAGGTGGATGGGGATGGGTTTTCCTCCCCTTGCTGTTCATGATGGTAGGCTCAAATATAGTCTGGGCCTTGCTTATGCTGAGGGTGTCCGATCCAGTGATGGCGGGTAAGGAGACCTACAAAGTTGGGCCTTTAACCTGGTCGCTGCTGCAAATGGGGCTGTTGTGGATTGCTTACAAGCGACTGCAAAAGTTAGGGCGCCCTCTCAGCAGTTTAATTGGTTTCGCGCGCGAGCGTCTTCGCTCTGATGTTGTTCTTGCTGTTGGTCTCGCTGTGGCAAGCCAGATAGTCATAATGCTTTCGATCCGGATGATAGGACGGTTACTACCACCGAATCCGGCAGCCGACGAAATCACTTTTTACCCATGGGCTTTAATATGGTGGACAACAATAGGGAGCGTTACCGCTGGGGTTGGGGAAGAGGCATATTTTCGTGGGTTTCTTATGGAACGCTTGGGCTGGTTGAGGAAAGGGTGGTTAGTGCTCATCACCAGCTTCAGCTTTGCCATCTGGCATGCGAATCCTTTACTTTTCCTGCACACATTTATTATAGGGCTGCTTTTTGGCTGGACCTATTTGAAAGTGAAACGACTGTTCCCTCTTATGTTAGGACATATGCTAACGAATGTAGCGGGAGGCGTATTTATGTTACTGGGATGGTCTTAGCCTCAACATGCGCTTTGTGCGACCCGTCTACCCGAAACCGCGAGAGCAGGGAATGGGTAGCAGGGAAAGAAGCCACTGACAGTGCATCGGTAAAGTTAAGCGCTGCCCAACCTGTGCTTCCAGCCGACGCCGCTCCGCTGCGCTTCGGCGGCGCAGGTGGGCTTCGCCGTTAGACCGAGTGCGACCTGAAGGAACGGCGGGAACACCGCGGGCCTGCGCTTCGTCCTTTCCGTAGACGGAGATGAGAGCAGGCACCATGGGAACGGGAAGGATTGCAGCCGCCGGAATGCTTGGCCTCTTGGTCCTTGCGCTCACCGCTTGTGGCGGCGGAGGACGTTCCCGGTCTGATCCCCTCCATGGCACTTCATGGAACCTCATATCCCTCGAGGGAACGGCTCCTCTTCCGGGGACCCGGATCACCGTCACCTTTGACGCGGGAGTCATCCAGGGGTCGTCGGGCTGCAACCGCTTCAGCGGCGCCTATGAGATCAGCGGAGACCGAATCGCAATACACGACGTCCGATCGACGCTGATGGCCTGCATCAAACCGGAAGGGGTCATGGACCAAGAGCAGAAATTCCTTGCGTTGTTGATGAGCTCCGAGGGCTATCAGATTATGGACGGCCGACTTCGGTTGACGCGGTCCGGGCAGGTGCTGTTGACGTTCATGGCCGAAAACTGAAGTCTCAAAGCGAAGCGCCGGAACGATCCTTGTGTGCTCCGGCATTCCGCTGAACGCGTCCGTGCATCGGGGACGTTTCGTGATTCATTGCGCCCGTTGCTCGCGTGCCGTCGATGCGCGGCCGTGGGGTTATCGTTCTTGGAGGAAGGACGTGAGCCCCGAATCTATACCTTTGAGATGGCAAGTCGCGGCGAAAGCCGCTCCTACATGATAAATTTCTTGTAGCCCCGAACTACTGTTCTCAATGAGACTATTGATCGCTTTTGACAAGAGAGGCTTCAGCCCAAACCTCCGTCTTCAATCACGCAAGGTCGCTCGTTCCAAACCCATGCCGGAAGGCCCGGCGATCAGGCCTGTAGAGGACAGCGAATCCTTCTAACGATTTGCTTGCATTCATCTCCGAGGCTCATCAAAAGGCAGCTTTCGAATGCGTATAATTTGATCCTCTACAATAACGATCGAACCTCTCCGAAGATATTCCTCTATTTGAGGAAGAATATTGATTAAATTCTGAAATATCTGATCAGGTTGAGAACGACGGATGCGGAAAATGATAATAGATGGGGAAGACTGGCGCGTAAAAGCCAGCAGACGTCCATAATCCAGATCATGGGTGAGGATGATCTCCCCTTGACGTCGAGCCTCCTCAATGATTTCCCAATCCTCTGCGTAACTCAGGCCGATATCCCCTGCATGACGACACAAGTATCCTTTATCCTGTAAGCGCTTGGCTAAAGAGCGAGGCATATTCATGTTTAAAAGAAACTTCATTGCGTATGGACCTCCTCTAAAGGAATCATCTGCTCTTCTAACATGAAGGCAGCGAAGCCAAGGGCTTCATAGATATCTTCGCGCTCCAGCTCAGGCCACTCTTGAAGGATCTCCTCAATCGTCATGCCGGAGCTCAGGTAATTTAGAATCGAAGATACTGGAATTCGCAAACCACGGATGCATGGCTTCCCCATGCATTTGTTAGGATCCATCGTAATACGCCGAAAACGGTAATGTCGGAGCTCCATCGTTATTCTCCTTTCGATTAGCATTAAGGATAGAGGCTTTCGCCCTAAACCTCGGGTCTCCGATGACACAGGGTCGCCCTTGAAGCCATCCCTACAGTCCTAAACTCCCGTCTTCTCAATCCCGAAAGGTCGCGGCGAAAGCCGCTCCGATGAAACCGATCTTTCTGTAAGAGGGGCTTTCGCCCCGAACTCCCGGTCTTCGATGACACAGAGGTCTCGGCGAAAGCCGCTCCTACAGGATAGATTTCTTCGGAAGGGGCTTTCGCCCCACACCTCTATCTTCGAGCTGGCAGGTCGCGGCTGAAGCCCCTCCTCCAGCGTGGATGCCGAAATGAATTTCGGCCTACAAGGGCGATCGGTCGCGGCGGAAGCCGCCCCCACGGAGAGGATGCATCCTCCAAACGGTCGATCCGCGAGGGATCCTGCCCCAAACCGTTAATCCCCCCACTCGTGTCGGAGACGGGTCTCGGCGATCATCCGGGCGGTCATGGCCGTCCACAGGCGTTCCGGAGTGATGGGCAGCTCGGTCACCCGGACGCCGACCGCATCCCGGATCGCATTGGCCACAGCGGCCGCCCCGGGCACCACCGGCGGCTCCCCAACGCCCCGGGCCCCAAAGGGGCCGTGCGGGCTGGGAACCTCGACGATGCGGGTTTCGATGGGCGGGACCTCCGGGGCGATGGGAAGGGCGTAATCCAGGAAGGAGGCGGTCAGCGCCACCCCGTTCTCATCGTAACGCAGGGCCTCCCAAAGACCCCAGCCCAGACCCTGAGCCGCCCCGCCGTGCATCTGCCCTTCGATCAGCAACGGGTTCAGGGCCCGGCCGACATCCTGAGCCACTACCGCCTCCCGCACCGTCACCCGGCCGGTCTCCGGATCCACCCGCACCCGGACGAGCATGGCGGCGAAACCCGGCGCCTGCTCCCGCTGGGCGGAGGTCCCCCGACCGAACACCGGCTCGAACTTCCCCCCGAACCGCTGGGCCAGGGCGGCCACCTCGCCGACGCGCATCCGGGGCTCCGGAACCCCCCGGACGTAGATCCGGCCATCGCGGATCTCCAGGTCCTCCGGGGCGACCTCCAGATGCTCCGCCGCGATGCGCAGGATCTGCTGGCGGGCCTCCTCCGCCGCCCGCTGCACCGCCAGGCCCACCGTGTAAATGGTCTTGCTGCCCCCGCTGGCTCCGGCATAGGGGCTGGTGTCGGTATCCCCCTGGAGGATCCGCACCTGCTCCAGAGGCACCCCCAGGATCGAGGCGGCCAGCTGAGCCATCGCCGTGTGCGTGCCCTGCAGGTCCACCGCCCCCACGTAGATCCGGACGCTGCCGTCGCGATCCACATGGCACATCGCGGCGGCCGGCTCGAGCCCTCCGTGCCAGCCGCCCACCGCCAGCCCGATGCCCTCCCCGGGCTCCCGACGTCCCTCCCGCCACATCGGATGCTCCCGCAGGGCCTCCAGGCAGGCCCGCAGGCCGATGGGGCCATAACGCTTCCCGCTGGGCAGCTCGTCCCCTTCCTCCATTACATTCCGCAACCGGAACTCCAGAGGGTCCAGACCCAGCTGGCGAGCCATCTCGTCCATCTGGGACTCCAGGGCGAAGAGCGCCTGAGGAGCCCCCGGCGCCCGATAGGCGCCGACCCCCGGCTTGTGGGTCAGCACCTCGAAGGCCTCGATCTCATAGTGGGGGAAGCGATAGAAGCTCCCCAGCAGGTTCGCCGCGATGCGCGCCGGGGAGCCCGGGAAAGCCCCCGCGTCGAAGATCACGCGGGCCTGGAGGGCGGTGAGGGTTCCATCCCGCTTCACCCCGGTCTTCAGGGTGATGATGGAGGCGTGGGCCGGCGTCCCGATGAGGAACTCTTCCTGTCGGGTGAGGGTGAGCCGGACGGGCCGGCGGGTATGAATGGCCAGGGCGGCCACCAGAGGCTCCAGCAGGGTGAACTTGCCGCCGAAGCCGCCCCCCACCGGCATCGGCACCACCCGAATCCGGTTCTCCGGCCAGCCCAGGAAATCCGCCACCTCCTCCCGCACCCCGAAGGGATCCTGCGTGCTGGTCCAGATGGTCAGCGTCTCGGTGGCCGGATCCAGGGCCGCCGTCGTCGTGTGCGGTTCGATATACGCCTGATGCACCGGAGCGGTGCGATAGGTGAGCTCCAGGATGAGGTCCGCCTCTTCAAAGCCCCGGGCGATCTCCCCGCGGGTGTAGCGGACGTGGTCGGAGACGTTGGGAGGCAGGACGGCGGATCCTTCCGGGGCGCTCCCGACGTCCGCCGCGTGAGCCCCGGCGTCCGCCCGCACCCCGGGGCGTCCGCCCGGCCAGATCCGCGGCGCGTCCGGCGCCATCGCCTTCAGGGGATCCACCACGGCGGGCAACGGTTCGATATCCACCTCGACCCGAGCGGCGCCGTCCGCCGCCGCAGCCTCGGTCTCCGCCAGGACCACGGCGACCGGCTGGCCGTAATACACCACGCGCTCCCAGGCCAGCAGCGCCCGCGCGTGGCTCTCCGGCTCCCGCTGGAACCATGGGAGATCCGCCGCGGTCAGCACGGCAACGACGCCGGGGACGGCGCGGGCGGGGGCGGTTTCGATCCGCCGGAGGCGGCCGTGGGCATAAGGGCTGAGGACCATGCGGGCATACAGGAGATCGGGCAATCGAAGGTCAGCGCCGAACTTCAAGCGCCCCGTCGCCTTCAGATGGCCATCCCGCATGGGGATCCGCTGACCGATGGTCATCGCGTCCTCCACCTCCCTCGCCGGGGTCCGGGCATCCGTGATACGGATGTCTCTTCAAAGATAGGCTGGATCGCGAAGGCTGTCCAGAATCGCCGGAAGCGAGCGCCTTGCCGTGTCGGGCCAGAGGTGTTACGCTGAGAAGGAGAAGACCCTGGCCGGGCGTTTCGGGGCGAAGGAGGAAAGCGATGGGCGTTCAGGTCCAGCGACGCCTGTTCACCGTGGAGGAATATCACCGCATGGCCGAGGCCGGCATCCTCTCCGAAGACGACCGCGTGGAGCTCATCGAAGGAGAACTCGTCACCATGAGCCCCATCGGAAGCCGACACGCCGCCTGCGTGAAGCGCCTCGTCCGGCTCCTGGATCGAGCCGTGGGAGATCGCGCGATCGTCGGCGCCCAGGATCCCATCCGCCTGGGGGCTCGTTCCGAGCCGCAGCCGGACGTGGCGCTGCTTCGCTATCGCCCCGATTTCTACGCCTCCGCCCACCCCGGACCCGAGGACATCCTCCTGGTCGTAGAGGTGGCCGAAACCTCCGCCGACGCCGACCGCTCCCTCAAAATCCCCCTCTACGCCCGCTACGGCATCCCCGAAGCCTGGCTGGTGGACCTGCTGGAAGAACGCATCGAGATCTACCGCCACCCCACCCCCCAGGGCTACCGGTCCCTCCACATCGCCCACCGGGGTGAAACCGTGAGCCCCACCGCCCTGCCCGACCTGGAGCTCAGCGTGGATGAAATCCTGGGATAGCCCGCGGAGGAAAGCGATGGGCGTTCAGGTCCAGCGACGCCTGTTCACCGTGGAGGAATATCACCGCATGGCCGAGGCCGGCATCCTCTCCGAAGACGACCGCGTGGAGCTCATCGAAGGAGAACTCGTCACCATGAGCCCCATCGGAAGCCGACACGCCGCCTGCGTGAAGCGCCTCGTCCGGCTCCTGGATCGAGCCGTGGGAGATCGCGCGATCGTCGGCGCCCAGGATCCCATCCGCCTGGGGGCTCGTTCCGAGCCGCAGCCGGACGTGGCGCTGCTTCGCTATCGCCCCGATTTCTACGCCTCCGCCCACCCCGGACCCGAGGACATCCTCCTGGTCGTAGAGGTGGCCGAAACCTCCGCCGACGCCGACCGCTCCCTCAAAATCCCCCTCTACGCCCGCTACGGCATCCCCGAAGCCTGGCTGGTGGACCTGCTGGAAGAACGCATCGAGATCTACCGCCACCCCACCCCCCAGGGCTACCGGTCCCTCCACATCGCCCACCGGGGTGAAACCGTAAGCCCTGCGCTCATCCCCTCGCTCACGGTGGCGGTGGATGAGGTGCTGGGGTAGGGAAATCCCGCTCGGGGAGACGCCCACGCTGCCTTAAATCCTTTCTTTCTGTCCCATCTGGGGAGAGCGCGATCCCCGGGCGCTGGAGGATCCCTGCGACAGGCCAGTTATCGCTTGTGAAGGACACCTCCTTCGCGCATCGTGCGCTTATTCGTGGACGGTTTGCCTCCCCGGGATGCGGAGGACGCCGTCTTCGACCACCACGCGCCCGCGCTTGATCACCGTGTGGACCAGGCTGACGCCATACCGGTAGGCCAGATGCCGGTAATCCGGCGCTTCCAGGATCACGAGGTCTGCCGCCTTGCCCGGCTCCAGGCTCCCGATCTCATGGCCCAGCCCGACGGCACAGGCCGCGTTGAGGGTGACGGCGGTCAGGGCCTCCGCCGGGCTGAGGCCCATATAACGGGTCGCCAGGGCCATCATCATCGGCAGCGATTCGCACCAGGAGGTTCCGGGGTTGAGGTCCGTGCCCAGGGCCAGGGCGCCCCCGGCGTCGATCAGCCGACGGGCCGGGGCATATCGCGTGCTCCCCAGCCCGAAGGAAGTCCCTGGGAGCATCACCCCGATGGTCTCCGAACGGGCCAGCTGCTCCAGGTGCTCCGGCGGCGTGCTCACCAGGTGATCGACGCTGACCGCTCTCAGGGCCACCGCCAGGGGCACCGCCCCCAGCGGGGGCTCAAACTCATCCACGTGCACCTTGAGGCCGAACCCCAGGGCCTTCGCGGCCTCCAGGATGCGCCGGGTCTGCTCCGGATCGAAGGCCCCTCGCTCGCAGAACACGTCGCAGAACCAGGCCGCCCGCCCATCCTCCCAGGGCGGACACCAGGGCCCGTGGTGGACCAGCTGCCAGGCCGCGACGGCGGGGAGCATCTCCTCAATCAGCACGGCCACGTAGGCGGAGGGATCCTCCTGGTATTCCGCCGGTATGGCATGGGCCCCCATGAACGTGGGCACCAGATCCAGAGGGTGCTCCGCATTCAATCGATGAAGGAGGTCCAGCAGACGACGCTCGGTTTCCCACTCCAGGCCGTATCCGGTCTTCGCCTCCGCGGTGGTCGTGCCGTGAAGCAGCATCCGGTCCATCCGGGCGCGGGTCTCCGCCATCAGCTGCTCGGGGGAGGCGGCACGGGTGGCCCGCACGGTGGCGAGGATCCCTCCTCCCGCCTGCAGGATCTCCAGGTAGGTGGCTCCCTTCAGGCGCTGCTCGAACTCCGCGGCCCGATCCCCCGCCCAGATGAGGTGGGTGTGGGGATCGACGAGGCCCGGGACCACCGCCCGGCCCCGGGCCTCCAAGATCTCCGCGGCCTCGGTGATCTGCGCCTCGATCTCCCGGGTGGGCCCCACCGCCACGATGCGGCCCTCCCGGACGGCCACGGCACCGTCGGGGATCACGGTGAGGAGCCCCATGGCCGCCCCGCGCAGGGGCCCGCGCCCCCGCGGGGTGACCACCTGGGCGGCGTGACGGATCAACAGATCGACATGCACGGGATCCCTCCTCGACGAAGTCCGGTCGCGCCGACTCATTTCAGCATCGGCATCTTGATCCCATGCCGGCGGGCGACTTCGATGGCTTTCTCGTAGCCGGCGTCGGCATGGCGCACCACCCCCAGGCCCGGATCCGTCCGCAGCACCCGCTCCAGGCGCCACTCTGCCTCCTTTGTGCCGTCGGCTACCACCACCATTCCCGCGTGCTGGCTGTAGCCGATGCCGACGCCCCCGCCATGGTGGAAGGCCACCCACGTGGCGCCGGCCACGGCGTTGAGCAGGGCGTTGAGGATCGGCCAGTCGCTGATGGCGTCCGAGCCATCCTTCATCCCCTCGGTCTCCCGGTTGGGGCTGGCCACCGAGCCCGCGTCCAGATGATCCCGCCCGATGACGATGGGCGCGCTCAGCTCCCCTTTGCGCACCAGCTCGTTGAAGTAAAGCCCGGCCCGGTCGCGCTCCCCATAGCCCAGCCAGCAGATCCGGGCGGGCAACCCCTGGAACCGCACCCGCTTCTGAGCCATGGTGATCCAGCGGCGCAGGCTTTCGTTCTCGGGGAACAGCTCCAGGATCGCCTGATCCGTCCGATAGATGTCCTCGGCGTCCCCGGAGAGGGCGACCCAGCGGAAGGGACCCTTGCCCTCGCAGAACAGCGGCCGGATGTAAGCCTGCACGAACCCCGGATAGGCGAAGGCGTCCTTCACGCCCATCTCGTAAGCCTGCTGGCGCAGGTTGTTGCCGTAATCGAACACCACTGCCCCCGCCCGATGGAAGGCCAGCATGGCCTCCACGTGGATCGCCATGCTCTCCCTGGCCCGCCGGATGTAAGTTTGGGGATCTTTCGCCCGCAGCTCCTCTGCCTCCCACACCGAGAGCCCGCGAGGGACATACATCAATGGGTCGTGGGCAGGAGTCTGATCGGTCACCACGTCCGGGATGATGCCCCGGCGGGCGAGCTCGGGGAAGACCTCGGCGGCGTTGCCCAGCAACCCGATGGAACGGGCCTGCCCCGCCTTCCGGTAGCGTTCCACCCGCCGCAGGGCCTCCTCCAGATCCTCCACGATCTCATCGAGGAACCCGTGCTCCAGGCGTCGCCGCGCCCGGCGCGGGTCCACCTCCACGACCAGGCCTACCCCCTCGTTCATCGTGATGGCCAGGGGCTGGGCGCCGCCCATCTCCCCCAGGCCCGCCGTCAGCACCCACTTCCCCTTGAGACTGCCCCCGAAATGAGTCCGGGCACAGGCCGCCAGCGTCTCGTAGGTTCCCTGGAGGATGCCCTGCGTGCCGATATAGATCCAGGCCCCGGCCGTCATCTGGCCGAACATGATCAGGCCCTTGCGCTCCAGCTCGTCGAAGACCTCCCAGGTGGCCCAGTGGGGGACCAGGTTGCTGTTGGCGATCAGGACGCGGGGGGCCAGCTCGTGGGTGCGGAAGATGGCGACCGGCTTGCCGGACTGCACCAGAAGGGTTTCGTCGGGCTCCAGGTTGCGGAGGGCTTCCAGGATCGCGTAGAAGCATTCCCAGTTGCGGGCCGCCTTGCCGCGGCCGCCGTAGACGATCAGGTTCGCCGGATCGGCGGCCACCTCCGGATCCAGGTTGTTCTGGATCATCCGGTAGGCCGCTTCGATCTGCCAGTTCTTGCAGGTTAACGTGCTTCCCCGGGGCGCACGGATCACCGGGGCCGTCCCGCTCGCAGACATGGGGACCTCCCTGACTCAGGCTGGCGCCTCCTGGTGTAGCGCAGATGCGTGGATCCGGCAACCGGGCCCCGACTGCAGGCGGCCCTGGGGTTAAGAGCTGTTAACAGGCCCATAATCGCCGGATAACGGCGGGCCGGTAGGATCGCCATGGACAGCAGGGCCCCACCGGGGCCCTGACCCTGAGCAAGAGGAGGTGCGCACCCATGCGCAAGCGCTGGCTGTTCATCCCGCTTTTCCTGCTGGCCCTGCTGGTCGGAGCGCTGGGGTTCGGGATCGTCGGACAGGCGCAGGCGGCCCGCGCCGCCGCTCCCCTGAGCGGATTCGTCGGCCACCCCGGCGGCTGGTTCGGCCGGGGCCTCTGCGGGCAGGCCGGGCTGGAGGCCGCCGCCAAGGCCCTGAATATGACCCCCGAGGAGCTCTCCACCCAGCTCTGGGGCGGCCGCACCCTGGCCGAGCTCGCGGATAAAGCCGGCGTGGACCTCCAGAAGGTCCGCGATGCGGTGAACCAGGCGTGCGTGCAGGCCCTGCGCGACGCCATCGAGCAGGCCGTGCGCGACGGCCGCCTGACCCGGGAGCAGGCGGACTGGCTGCTACAGGGGCTGGATCGCGGCTACTGGGGCCCGGGCGCCGGATGGTGGGGCTTCCGGGGCTTCTGGGGCTTCCGGGGCCGCGGCGGGTGGTGGTGGGCTCCGAAGGGGCCGGCCACGCCCACTCCTGCGCCGGGCGGCACCGGCTTCTCCCGACCGCGCTTCGGGATCCCGGGCCGCTCCGCCTGAAGGGCCCGCGCGTCGATCCCACCCCGGAGGGGATGCGCTCGGCGCATCCCCTCCACGCTTTTTTCAAGATCCCTCCTGAAAACATCCGCGTGATCCCCATCGGACAGGAGGACAGGATGAGGTTTCCGAAATGGCTTCGATGGATCGGCCTCGGCCTTGTGAGCCTGCTGGTCGCCTGTCAGGGGATGCGATCTGCCGCTCCAGCGCCCGGTCCCGCCCGTTCGACTCCCATCCCTTCCACCCGGAGGATCGCCTCGCCGCTGCCTGTGGCCCTGGCCGCCGGAGCCGGGGAGGCCGTCGCCGCCCTGGAGCAACAGCTGGAGGCCATCTACGAGCAGGCGAACCCCTCGGTGGTCCACATCCGCGTTCGAAGCGGCCAGGGCGCCCTCCGGGAGGAAAGCACCGGTTCGGGCTTCGTATACGATCGGGATGGACACATCGTCACCAACCATCACGTGGTGGAAGGCGGGGAGACCGTCATCGTCACCTTCGCGGATGGGATGGAGACCCTCGCTCGGGTGATCGGCACAGACCCGGACAGCGACCTGGCGGTGCTTCAGGTGGAAGTGCCTCCAGAGCGGCTTCATCCCGTGACCCTGGGGGATTCGGGGGCTGTGCGCCCGGGGCAGCTGGCCATCGCCATCGGCAACCCCTTCGGGCTGGAGGGGACGATGACGGTGGGGATCGTCAGCGCCATCGGCCGGGTCATTCGGCCGGGATCCCGCGTGTTCAGCATCCCGAACATGATCCAGACCGACGCGCCGATCAACCCGGGGAACTCCGGCGGCCCGCTGCTGGACAGCCAGGGCCGGGTGATCGGTGTGAACACGATGATCTTCTCCCAGACCGGGGTCTCCTCAGGGGTCGGCTTCGCCATCCCGGTGAACACGGTGCGGCGCATCGTCCCCGAGCTGATCGCCCGGGGCCGTTATGAGCATCCCTGGCTGGGGATCTCCGGCTATTCGGTGACGCCGCTGGTGGCGAAGGCGCTGGGGCTGCCGGCCGAGCGCGGGGCCCTCATCCTGGAGGTGGACCCTCGCGGCCCTGCGGCCCAGGCCGGCCTGCGCGGGGGGAGCCGCCCGGTCTCCGTCCTCGGGGAATCCATCCCGAGCGGGGGCGATCTCATCGTCGCCATCGACGGCCGCCCCATCTCCAGCATGGAGGATCTCATCGCCGAGCTGGAGGAACATCACCGGCCCGGGGATGAGATCACCCTCTCCATCCTGCGGGACGGCCAGACGCGCGAGGTTCGGGTCCGCCTTGCCCCGCGGCCTTCCTCGTGACCCTTCCGGAAGACACAGGCGGGGAGGGCCGATGATGCCCTCCCCGCCGGCCCGACGATCGCTTACGCCCCGGTTTGCCGCTGGCGCTCCAGCAGCTCCTTGATGTCCGTCAGGGTCTCGCTGATCCGGAAGGTCACGATGAGCAGCTCCGCGTAGATTCTGGAGAGCAGGATCCCCAGGAGGACCACCAGAGGGCTCAGGCAAAGGGCGCCCAGGATCGCCCCCGCCCCATCCCGACGGCCGGCGATCCCTGCTCCGGTGATCCCACCGAACAGGATCGCGCAGCCCGCCAGAACGCTGAGGGCGACACCGATCCAGAACAGCGCCTGGATGAGATAGGGCGTGATCATCCGGCGGAAGGTGAGGAAGTCCTCCCAGTTCATGAGGACCTCCGACGTCTTGAGGTTCGGCTTGTTCCCGGAACTGCTTCATGTTATACTATTTCTTAAAATGGAGAATAGGACTAATGGAAGCGCCCACAACGCCACCTCCGGCGGCCTCGAGAACCAGCGGGAAGGCGATCGCCAGCCTGATCCTGAGCCTCCTCGGCCTGGTGGGCGTGCTCCCCCTCATTGGCTCTATCCTGGGGATCATCTTCGGCAACCAGGCGAAAGGGGAGATCGCCCGCAGCGGCGGAGACCTCACCGGTGAAGGGCTGGCCCAGGCCGGCGTGATCATCGGCTGGGTGGGGCTGGCCCTGAACGTGATTGGGACGATCTGTGTCCTGCTGATCCTGGGCAGCACCATCGGGCTGGGGATCTGCTCCGCCCTTACGAGTGGGAACCTCATTTCCCGCTGAGATCCAGGCCTTCTTCAAGCGGGTGTGTCCTAATTTTGTCGGGCTGGCCGCTTTGTAGGACAACTGCGAGCAGTTGTCCTACGATTTTGGGACACACCCTCTTCAAGCAAGCGATCGGATCTGCGGGTAGCGGCGGTGCGCCCAGAGCATGTAGCCCAGGCTGGCCGCGGCCCCCAGGGCCACGGTCGCCGGGGCGCCCAGGGCGCTGGCCATCAGGCCCCGCTAAGGGCGACACCGATCCAGAACAGCGCCTGGATGAGATAAGGCGTGATCATCCGGCGAAAGGTGAGGAAGTCTTCCCAGTTCATGAGGGCCTCCAGCGTCTCAAGGATCGTCTTGTCCCCCGAACGGTTTGACATTATACTGCCCTCTAAAAAGGGGAAACAATGGAAGCGCCTGCGATTCCTCCTCCGGCGGCATCGAAAACCAGCGGGAAGGCGATCGCCAGCCTGATCCTGAGCCTCCTCGGCCTGGTGGGCGTGCTCCCCCTCATCGGTTCCATCCTCGGGATCATCTTCGGCAACCAAGCGAAAGGGGAGATCGCCCGCAGCGGCGGGGAGCTCACCGGCGAAGGGCTGGCCGAGGCCGGCGTGATCATCGGCTGGGTGGGGCTGGCCCTGAGCGTGATCGGGGCGATATGTGCCCTGCTGATCCTGGGCAGCACCATCGGGCTGGGGATCTGCTCCGCCCTTACGAGTGGGAACCTCATTTCCCGCTGAGATCCAGGCCTTCTTCAAGCAAGCGATCGGATCTGCGGGTAGCGGCGGTGCGCCCAGAGCATGTAGCCCAGGCTGGCCGCGGCCCCCAGGGCCACGGTCGCCGGGGCGCCCAGGGCGCTGGCCATCAGGCCCGCCTGCAACCCGCCCAGCCGCATCATCATCTGGAAAGCCAGGGTATACACCCCCATCACCCGTCCCCGCACCGCGTCCTCCACGTTCACCTGGATCAGGGTGTTGGCCAGGGCGTTCTGCCAGACGAAGGCCATCCCGCTCAGGATCAGGAACGCCAGCGCCAGGGGGAAGGAACGGGAAAGGGAAAACCCCAGCAACGCCAGCGGGAAGCCCAGGTTCCCCCAGGTGAGCATCCACCCACGGCGTCCCGCATCCCCATAGGCGGCGGCGAGCAGCGCCCCGGCCACCGCGCCGATCCCCACCGCGCCCATCATCAGGCCGTAGGCCACCGCCTCCGGCTGTCCGCACGACAGAAGCGCCCCGCCCCATCGGCTCCCGGCGACCAGCCCGCAGAGGCGCGCCACCACCGGCGCCGCGCTGCCCCAGAGGGAGGTGCGGGCGAAAACAGGCAGAAGGGTCGTATAGGGCATGGAGAGGAAAGCGGACACCCCTACTATGCTCACCAGGCCCCACAACGTGGCATCCGCTCGGATGCGAGCCAGCCCGGCCAGGGGATCCGAAGCGGAGCCCGCGCGGACACGCCGGGCCGTTGAGCCGGGCAGCCGCATGGCCAGCAGACCGGCGATCACCGCGAGGAACGAAACGCCGTTGAGGAAGAAGGCCATGGCCTCCCCCAGCGTGGCCACCACCAGCCCGGCCAGGGAAGGGCCGATGATCCGCGCGAAGTTGAACAGGGAGGAGTTCAGGGCGATGGCGTTGCCCAGATCCTCCTCCCCCACCATCTCCACCACGAAGGCCTGGCGGGCGGGCACGTCCAGCATCTGAAAAGCCGCCAGCAGCATCGCCATCACCCACACGTGCCAGACCTGGACGTGACCGCTCCAGGTGAGCCAGGCCAGCAGGAAGGCCTGGAACATCATCAGCGACTGGGTGATCACAATGAGCCAGCGCCGCGGGAAGCGATCCGCCAGGCTGCCACCGAACAATGCCAGAGGGAAGAGCGGCAGGATCGAGAGGCCGTTCATGATGCCCAGCCCGGCCGGCGACCCGGTGAGCCGGTAGACCAGCCAGTTCTGGGCGATGGTCTGCATCCAGGTCCCGCTGAGCGAGATCAGCTGGCCGATGAAATAGAGCCGGTAGTTCCAGTGACGAAGCGCCCGGAAAGGGTGGCGGGGCCGATGGGTCGACATCGCCGGCCTCATGGGTTCGCCATCTGCTCCACCCGAGCTCCCTCATCGGGCTCGACCCGGAACAGGGTCGGCGCTCGTCCGAAGCGGGCGAGGTAGGCCCGGGTCATCGCCTCCGCCGCCTCGGCCACCGCGTCCCGATGGACGGCCGTGAGGATGCTGCCCCCGAATCCGGCTCCCGTCAACCGCGCCCCATACACCCCGGGGACCGCCCGGGCCGCCTCCACCAGGGTGTCCAGCTCCGGGGAGCTGACCTCGTAGTCGTCCCGCAGGCTGTCGTGGGAGGCGTTGAGCAACGCTCCGAAGGCCGGGAGATCCCCGCGCCGCAACGCGTCCACCGCCTCCCGCACCCGCTGGTTCTCTGTGACCACGTGGCGAGCCCGTCGGTAGATCACCTCCGGGAGCTCGACCCGGGCCGCCTCCAGAGCCGCGGGGGTGAGATCGCGCAACGCCCGCAACCCCGGATCCCGTGACCGGAGCCGTCGGACCGCCTCCTCGCATTGCGCCCGACGCTCGTTGTAGGCCGAGGCCGCCAGGGCCCGGCGCACCCCGCTATCGGCTACCAGCACGACCATCTCCGGCGGGACCGGCACCCACTCGATCGCCAGGGAGCGGCAGTCGATCCACATGGCATGTCCCCGCCGGCCGAACCGCGCGGCCATCTGGTCCATGATCCCGCAACGCACCCCTACAAACTCGTTCTCTGCCCGCTGGCACAGGCGGGCCAGATCCAGAGCCGGGATCTCGTGGCCGCTCAGCGCCGTCCAGGCCATAGCGAAGGCCACTTCCAGGGCAGCCGAGGAGCTCAGGCCGCTCCCGATCGGCACATCCCCCGCCACCACCGCATCCATCCCGACCAGACGATATCCGGCCCCTTCCAGCGCCCAGGCCACGCCGGCCGGGTAAGCCGCCCATCCCCGCAGAACGCCCGGACGCAAGCCGTCCAGGGAGAACACGGCCTCCTCCCCGAAATCCGCCGCGATCAGATGGACCTCCCGATCCGTCCGCGGGCGGGCGGCCACCCAGACCGCGCGATCGATGGCGATGGGGAGGACGAAGCCCTCGTTGTAATCCGTGTGCTCGCCGATCAGGTTGACCCGCCCCGGCGCCCGGGCTTGCAGGAGGGGTGCGCCCCCAAAGCGCGTCCGAAAGATGTGCTCCGCTCGCGCCCGCGCATCGGACATGGCTTCCGCTCCGAGGGATCGTGCAAAACCCGCCAACCCCGAATTGTAGCCCCATCCCATCGCTGGGAAGGATCCGGCAACCGATTGGGGTGTGTCCCGGTTTTGTCGGGCCTGGCCGCCTTGTAGGACAACTGCAAGCAGTTGTCCTACTCAAGGCGGCGAGATCGCGGCGAAAGCCGCTCCTACCAAAACGAATCTCCCATTCGTGTATTCGTGTTCTGATTCGTGGACGGCCCTCCCCATATGAAGGTCACGGCGAGGGCCGCTCCTGCAGATGCGGATGAGGAGGATACAGGCCGAAATGAATTCCGGCCTACGTCAAGTCGCGGCGAAAGCCGCTCCGATGACAACAGGCCTCCTGATGGCATGGAGGCCCCCGATCTCCGGCCGGGCGCACCGCACCGCCCGGAGGATCGAACCGATTATCCTATAATGAAGCCAGCGACCATCCTCCGGATCAGGAGGCTGCGATGCCGTTCGCCACCGTTCAGGGCATCCGTCTGGTGTATGACCTCCGTGGCCGGGGCATCCCGGTGCTCTGGATCCACGGGTTCCCCCTGGGCCGCTGGCTGTGGGATCCGCAGGTCGAGGCCCTGGGGGATGTGGCCCGGTCTATCGCCGTGGACCTGCGCGGGTTCGGAGGAAGCAGCGCCCCCGAAGGTCCCTACACCATGGAAACCTACGCGGAGGATCTGCGCGGGCTGCTGGACCTCCTGGGGATCGATCGGGTGGTCCTGGCCGGGCTCTCCATGGGCGGATACGTCTCCTTCGCCTTTTACGCCGCCTATCCCGAGCGGGTTCGCGGGCTCATCCTGGCGGATACCCGACATCAGGCGGACACACCGGAGGCCCGGGCAAACCGTTACGCGCTGATCGAACGGATCCGCCAGGAGGGGACAGCCGCCGCGGTGGAGGCCTTCCTCCCCCGTCTGCTGGGAGCCACCACCCGACGGGAGCATCCGGACCGGGTGGAGCGGCTGCGGCGCAAGATGATGACCAACCCGGCCGCCGGGCTCATCGGCGCCCTCCAGGCCATGGCCGAACGCCCGGATCGAACGGAGCTCCTCCCCCGGATCCAGGTCCCCACGCTGGTGATCGTCGGCGAGGAGGATGAGGTGACCCCACCTGAGGTGGCCCGCCAGATGGCGGAGGCCATCCCCAACGCCCGGCTCGTGGTGCTCCCCTCGGCCGGCCACCTCGCGAACGTCGAGGCGCCCGAAGCCTTCAACGAGGCCGTGCGGACGTTCCTGGGCCAGCTCCCGTGAACGCCGCGCGGCCTGCCCGGAGGTGAGGGCTCTGGATCCGCTCGCTCGGGGGAAGATTGTGTCGGCCGAGAAACGCGCCATCGCGCGGGTGCTCCGGGCGGTCCGGGAGGCCGCCCGTCGCTTCTCCCTCTTTTCCCCCGGGGAGACCGTGGTGGTCGGGGTCTCGGGGGGGCCGGACTCCCTGTGCCTGATGGACGCCCTGCACACCCTGGCTCCGGAGCTGGGGATCGCGCTCCACATCGCGCATCTCCACCACGGCCTGCGGGGAGCGGAGGCCGACGCCGACGCCGCGTTCGTGGCCGAGCAGGCGACGGCGCGCGGGCTCCCTTACACCGTGGAGCATCTCGAGGTCCGGGCCCTGGCGGAGCGGGAAGGCCTTTCCCTGGAAGAGGCTGCCCGACAGGCGCGCTACACGTTCCTGGCGGAGGTGGCCGCTCGGGTGGGCAGCCGGACCATCGCCGTGGCCCATCATGCGGATGATCAGGTGGAGACCGTGCTGATGCATCTCCTGCGTGGGAGCGGCCTGGCCGGGCTGCGGGGGATGCGCCCGTCCATGCCCCTCACGGAATACCACGGGCTGTTGCGCCGGCCTCCGGAGGGGCTCCGGCTGGTGCGGCCGCTCCTCGGCGTCTGGCGGAGCGAGATCGAGGCCTACTTGCGGGCCCGGGGGCTGACCCCGCGTTTCGACCGCTCGAACCTGGACCTCACCTTCTTCCGCAACCGGCTGCGCCATGAGGTGTTGCCGTTCCTGGAACGCCTCAATCCTCGCCTGCGGGAGATCTGGTGGCGGATGGCGGAGACCCTCGCGGCCGACTACGAGTTCCTGGAACAAACCCTTCGCCAGGCCTGGCCCACCTTCGTGGCCCTCGAGGAGCCGGAGCGGATCGTTTTCGATCTCGCCCGCTGGCGCGAGCTCCCCCTCAGCCTGCGGCGCATGGCCCTGCGGGAGGCCGCCTTCCGCCTGGCCCATCGCCTGCGGGACCTGCGGTTCGAGCACGTGGAAGAGGCGATCCGGATGGCGGAAGAGGGGATGACCGGAGGGATGCTGACCTGGCCGGAGGGCCTGCGGGTCGCCGTTGCCTATGGAACCCTCATCCTCGCCCAGGAGGGCGCCCTCTGGCCGGAGCCGGACCTGCCGCTGCTGTCGGGAACTCTCCGCTTACAGCCGGGGGAGACGCTCTGGCCGGACGGCCGGTGGGTCGTGATCTGGGAGGAGCTTCCCGTATGGGATCCCGCCCGGCTCCAGTATGCGGATCTGTGGACCCTCTACCTGGATGCGGAGCAAGCGGGGGAGCCACTGCGCTTCCGGACCCGGCGCCCGGGGGATCGCTTCCACCCGGCGGGGATGCCCGGGCCGGTCCGCTTGAAGACCTTCCTGATCAATCAGAAGATCCCTCAGCCCTGGCGGGATCGCTGGCCCCTGCTGGTGAACGAGCGGGAGGAGATCCTGTGGGTGGCGGGGGTGCGGCCCGCGGCCACCATCCGCCCCGGCCCCCACTCCCGCCGCGTGTGGCGGATCGCCATCCGAAGGACCCAGCTCAGCCAAAGCTGATCGTCTTCGTGGGATGAGGAGGATGAAGAGATGTCTCGTCTTTCTCCACTCCGCCGTGTTGTAGGATGGCTAATGCCCTGGATTCTTTTCCACGTGTTTCTTCTCTGGGGCTGGCGGGTCTCGAATCCCTTCAAGCATCTTCCAGCAGTATGGGGAGATCTGTTAACTGTGATCTGGAAATTCGAATGGTGTGAACAAGTGCTGCTCTTCAGACAGAGCAATCCCTTGTCTTACTCCCTCTTCGCCCATCCCACAGGAATGCACGCAGGAGGACAGAATTTCGGACCTATTTGGTGTGTCTTGAGTTTGCCATTGGAACGGATTGGAGGGGTTGTTTTTGCCTACAATGTATTAACTTTACTTTCGTTATATGTTTGCTTCGCAGGTGCCTTTCTCAGCATGAGGTGCTGTGGCTCCCGGTGGGGAGCCACTCTGGGTGCACTGGGTTATACCTTTCTGAGCTTTCGATGGGTGCGTGTCGGAACACCGATAGCGGCTCGCGAGCTGAGCGGGCATTTAAACATCCTGTGGATGTCCAGCCTGATCCCCTGGATGATGTGGTTTTTAGAGCGCGCCAAAGGAGCATCCAGGCAGGGGTCCCGGGGCTGGATCGTCAGCGGGATTCTGTGGGGAATTATGCTGAACTTGTCGCCCTATGCAGCGTTGATCGGGGGCCTTCTTACAGCCATCTACCTGCCTTCCCTGAAAGCCCGCCGGGCGGTGATACTTACAGGGCTTGCGTTGATCGGAGGAGCACCTTCCCTCCTCCTTCAAGCGATTGCGACGCGTCAGGATCAGCTGGTTTACTTTGACATCCTCCATCTGTCTCACTGGGGCAGTTCCCTCAACGCGCTGCCCATTCCCAGCATTTATCATCCATGGGAGCCAGTCCGCCGCTTGGCCCGGGCCTTGTATACAGGCCCCGGCGATGAATCAGGCATCTTCAATTTGGGCTTCACTTTAACCTTTCTCTTCGCACTTGGACTGATCAGATCGCTGAGGCCTAGCTGGACAGGATTATCCTTGGCGACCCCGGCGCTTCCAAAGGAATGGATCCTCCTTGCTCTCATCGGGGTGACGCTTTCCGTTGGACCTTACCTGAAGTGGAATGGAGTGCCCCTTGCCTTTGAACACCTGCAAACGGTTCACATCATGCTTTGGCGGCTGGGATATCACTGGAAGCCCCAGGTTTTCCTGTTCCCTGAGCCTCCTGAGGCAGCACGCTCCTGGATCCCCATGCCTGCCCTGGTGCTGGTGGCGATCGTCCCGTTCCTGGAAGGTGCCAGGGTCTTTGCGCGCATCTGGATGGTCAGTGCCCTCGGCTGGATCAGCGTCGCCCTCCGCACGTGGGAAGGCCTGCCCTTCGTTTGGCGCGGCCTGATCGCCCTGCTCTGGCTGATCGAACTTCTACCCACTCCCACTCAAAGCCATCCTCTTCCGCCCCTGCATCCTGCTTACGAATGGCTGGCAAACCACGAATTGCCCGAAGGCGAGGGCATCATCGAGCTACGAGGTCGAGACCTTTTCTTTGGCCCGGAAACAGGCTACGCCGCGTGGCGACACCGGAAACCTACTGTATCTCCACCAGAAGCCAGCACAGTGCCTGCCCATATCGCCCATTTGCGACACTTTTTATGGAACCATTCGTTTAAAGATCCAAGGTTGAGCGAAATATTCGATTCGTTTCGGGTTCGATATATATTTTTTCATATAAAAGAACACAGTCAGACAGCCCTATGGGAAGAACTGTTGCAAAATCCTGGCATTCAACGGATTGGATGCTTTGAGCCCCTTCCATCCCCTGGGCCATGGGAGTATCCCATCTGTGTAGCGGAGCGAATTGGAGAGACACGATGGCGGGACTTGGCACTGCTCGAGGGATGGTCTGCCTCGGAACCGTGGGGGATTTGGGCTGAGGGGGTGCAATCCATCGCCCTCTGGTTTGCACCCCGCGTTATCATGTATCAGCTGCGCCTGGAAGCTTTTCCTTATTGTTCGTCTGATAAGAAACAACACATGGAAATCCTCATCAATGATCGTCTTCTTGCAACGACAGAGTGGACCGCATGCGAATCGCAGCGTCTTGACCTTCTAATTCCTACCTCTGTCATCCGTCGGGGAATGAACACCCTGACCTTCCGCTACGCTTATGCAATCCGGCCTGTAGAGCATACAGGAGGCAGAAATCCGGATCCTCGGCCGCTTTCAGTTGGATTCACCCGTCTGGAAATCATCGCTTCCGCTCCGTAATGAGCAACCTTGCTCGGAAGACCACGCCTCTTCACTCGCTGCGGGCCAATTCCCGCAGGGCTTCTGGATCCCGGATCCAGATGTATCCTCCCCGCTCCGTGCGGATCCATCCGGCCCGGGTCCAGCGGCTCAGGATCCGGATGGCCGTCTCCAGGGTGGTGCCCGCCATACGGGCGATATCTTCCCGGGAGAGGGGGATCGTGATCCGAAAGCCCTCGGCTTCGGGCTGGCCGGCGCGCTCCGCCAGGGTCAGCAGCACATAGGCGATGCGGTTCTCCACCCGCTCCAGGACCAGCGTCCGAATGGCCATGGCCCGCTCCAGACGCTGACCCAGCATCTGGAGCAACCGGACCGCCACACGGGGGTAGCGCTCCAGGAGCTCCAGATAGGCGGCCCGAGGGATCCGCAAGACGGTGACGGGGGTGGCGGCCTGAGCAGTGGCAGGGTTACGGCTGAGCAGGAGGGTTGCCCCGCCGAACACCTCCCCCGGCCCCAGGATCTCCAGGATCACCTCCTTGCCCGGGGAGGCCTGACGCAACATCCGGACCCGTCCCTCGGCCACAATCCAAACTGCGTCGGCCTCATCGCCCTGATGGAAAATATAACGTTCCGCCGGAAAGGAGAGCACCTCCGCCCAGTGGCCGATCTCGTGATAGGCGTCTACGTCCAGGCCCGCGAACAGAGAGACTTTCTGCAGGATCTCGATCAGGGAGCCCATCGGTTCATCCTCGCCTCAACCCGGCTCGTGCCTGCGACGGTGATCTTGCTATGCGACCGTCTTTTTCCTATGCTACGATCATAGCCTGCTCCTAAGGCTCAGCACAGGGGTCCCGTTAAGGAAAAGACACCGATCCAGGAAGGTGAGGGATGGAGAAGCAAGGCTTTATAAGAGTCCATCGTCTGTGGATCATCCTTGTACCCTCGTTTCTGTGGATCCTTTATCTGCGATGGGCATGGCCTGTTCCTTCCTGGTTTCATGGGGTGCCCGCAGGGGAGGACACCTATCAGGCATTGACCTTGCTGCTCTGGTACACCCGCGCGCTCCCTCGTGGAGATTCCCCTTTCTTTTATCCTCTTGCCTTCGCACCCCAGGGCCTGAGCACTGTGAGCCTGCACTACACTCCTTTCTTGATCGGTCTCATGCTTCCATGGTCAGCGCTGGGCGGTCCCGCCTTTGCTTACAACTTGCTCGGGTGGGTGGCCTTCACCATCGCCTTTGGCGGGGCATACCGACTCACACGCCTGCTCACAAAGGAACCACTCGCGTCTATCGCTACCGGCATCGCATATGCGTTACTGAACCCTGCTTATTTCGGAATGCGAGCGTTCGGTGATCATATGAACCTAGCATGGGGACTGGCTTTCACCCCGTGGATCCTCTATGAGCTGGAGCGCAGCCGGCACGCTGGATGGAGTCCTAAGCCGCTGTGGAGGGCCGGGCTGTGGTGGGGTCTCGCCGCCTCCGGGAGCTTTTATGCTCTTCCCCTCAACATGCCCATTCTAATAGTTTACGGCACACTGGCCTTCCGTCGAGGCCATGGGAGATCATTGTTACTACGCACTGTTGGCCTGGCGTTGCTTCTGAGCAGCCCCTGGACCGGAGCCTTCCTTTATGCCAAAAGCAACGAACAATTGCAAGGACGGCCTATCGCTTGGCTTCGCTGGACCAGCACAAACTGGCGAGCAGTATTCCGCTGGAACCCCTATCATCCCTTACAGGTCCTCTACCACCCTCCAGAGGAGGGTGATTCACCATTCCTGGGATTGCTACTCCCAATAACCGCTCTGAGCGGCATCCTCCTGACGCAGGTCCGACGTCTTCCCACAGCCAGCCAACCCCTTTTGCTCAGCGCTGCTATCGCTGCGTTCCTGGCCACCGGGGGCGTTATCCGCTGGGGCGCACCTGTTTCCATCCCATGGCCCCCCTGGCTGGATATGTTGTTCCAAGCACTCTGGCAAGCCGGTTACCATTTCAAGCCCGAATTCTTCGAAGAACCAAGGCTCCCGGATTCGTGGCATAACCTTTTGATCTCGCCCGGCCTCGCGCTTTACGCGTTGCTCCCTTTCTGGGAGATGGTGATCTTCCCATATCGCTTTCTCGCCCTAACAGGATTAGGCCTGTGGGTATCTGGAGCGGAGAGCTGGTCCCGCCTGGCCCGGCCGCGGATCCGAATGGCGATTTTCTCTCTCTGGATGCTGGAGTCCCTCACTGGGCCTGGACGCTGGATCCCTTGGCCTCCGACGCCCCATCCGGCCTTTGCAACGCTGCGCGCTCAAGTGCCCGAAGGGCTCATTGTGGATTTGGCGGCTGTCCCTCAGGTCCGAATATGGTCTTCAGGCTCCATCTTGATGGCTCCCCTTTTCCATGGCTGGCCTACGCTCTCCGGCTTCGAAGCCGTTGATCCCTTATGGGTCAGATGGCTGACTGGTCGCTACGGATCTGAAATCCTTGCCCATCCGGAGCGCTTGAGTGCTCTGGGCGTGCGCTATGCCCTGCTTCATATCCTCTCTCCTACATGGGAGGAAGCCCGCTGGCCAGGTGGCCGGATGGAACGCCTGGGATGCTTCGAGGCACCTCCACAACCCTCCCCCTGGGATCACCCTATCTGCATTTATCACATTCCCTCGCACGGATTTCCTCAGCTTACTAATATGCTCCTGGTTCACGGCTGGTCCGGCATCGAACCGTGGGGAATCTGGGCGGAGCGCTCCGAGGCAGAGGCCCTCTGGATCGCTCCGCAGGTCTCCTCTGCCCTTCTGGAACTCCGGGCTTTCCCAATTTGTCCCTCACCCATCCCCCAGCGGATAGAAGTCTGGTTGAACGGAATCCGCATTGGAGCGCAGCAATTCTCCTCCTGCGAAGAGCAAGATCTGACGTGGGAGATCCCGGCCCGCTGGGTCCGGAAGGGAACGAATCATCTTTTATTCCGCTTCGCATATGCAGTCTCACCCCAAACCCTGACTGGAGGCCAGAACCCAGATCCTCGGACGTTATCCGTTGGATTTCGAAGGCTGTGGATCCACCCAGTGCCCTCACTTAGCTTACGCGATGCCCCGCGTTGAGCCTTTTATCCCTTTCTCCTTCTCCCCCAGAAGCGGTAAAATCTCAAAAAATCTGAGCGCCCTACGGGAGGCACGCGTTGCAGGCGCATGGCCTGTGGCAACCGGGCGCGCGGCGCCCCGGGGAGATTCGGATCGCGCTGCCCAGCAAGGGGCGGCTGGAGGAGCCCACGCTGGCCTTCCTGGCCGCATGCGGCCTGGCGGTGGAGAAGACCAACCCCCGCCAGTATGTCGCCCGCATCCCCGCCCTGCCCGGCGTCACTGTCCTCTTCCAGCGGGCCGGCGATATCCCCCTGAGCGTCCGGGACGGCGGGGTCGACTTCGGCATCACCGGCTACGATGTGGTGATGGAGCGCCTGGATCACGACCCCAGCGTTCTCATCCTCCACGACGCTCTCCACTACGGCCACTGTGATCTGGTCCTGGCTGTGCCCGAATCCTGGCCCGTGGAGACGGTGGAGGAGCTGGCTGCCCTCGCCCAATCCCGGGCCCGGGAGGGCCATCCTCTACGCATCGCCACCCGCTTCCCCCGCCTGGTGGGCCGCTTCCTGCAGGAGCGGGGGATCCCCGCCTTCCAGCTGGTGGTCTCCGAGGGCACCCTGGAGGTTGCCCCCAGCATCGGCTATGCCGACCTGATCGCCGACCTCACCACCACCGGGACCACGCTCCACGACAACCGCTTGAAGCCCCTGCGGGACGGCATCATCCTCCACGCTCAGGCCTGCCTGATCGCCAACCGCGAGGCCCTGCGTTCCCGGCCGGAGGTCCTGGCCGTGGCGCGGCAGCTGGTGGAGTTCTTCGAGGCCCACCTGCGGGCGGAAGGCCACTACATGCTCTTCGCCAACATGCGCGGGGAGTCCGCTGAGGCCATCGCCCGCCGCCTGTTCGCCCAGACGGATCTGGGTGGCCTCCAGGGCCCCACGATCTCCCGCGTCTACGTGCGCGAGGAGGACCCCGGCTGGTTCGCCATCCACATCATCGTGCGCAAGGATCGCCTGAACGAGGCCATCCGGCAGCTGCGGGCCATCGGCGGAAGCGGCGTGGTGGTGGCCCCGGTGACCTACATCTTCGAGGAAGAACCTCCCCGCTGGCAGCGGGTGCTGGACCAGCTGCGCGAGGCCGAGAAGGCCTCTCCCTTTTAAAACCCGCACACCAGGAGCGATCCGCATGGAACGATGGATCCGACCGGATCTCCGGGACCTCTTGACCTATAGCATGGCGGTCTCCCCGGAGGAGCTGGCCGCCGCTTACGGCATCCGGCCGGACCGGCTGATCCGCCTGCACGCCAATGAGAACCCTTATGGACCCTCCCCGCGCGCTCGGGAGGCGCTGCGGAACGGGGAATGGCATTGCTATCCGGATCCCCAGGGACGCGCCCTGCGCCAGGCCCTGGCCGGATACACCGGCTTCGGTCCGGAGTGGATCGCCCTGGGCAACGGGGCCGACGATGTGATCGATCTCCTGGCCCGGCTGCTGGTCGGGCCCGGTCGAGCGGCCCTCATCGCCGAGCCCACGTTCGAGATGTATGCCCTCTCCGTCCGCTGGCACGGGGGCCGCGTCCACATCGTCCAGCGGGATGAGGCGTTCCGCCTTCCCCGCGAGACGCTCCTCGAGGCGATCCGGCAACTACAACCCGCCGCTGTCTTCCTGGCCTCCCCCAACAACCCGGACGGCCAGCTGCTCCCGGAGGAGACCCTTCAGGCGGCCCTCGAGGAAGGCGTGATGGTCATCGTGGACGAAGCCTACTTCGAGTTCTCCGGCCGCACCTTCGCCGGCTGGCTCCCCCGATATCCGAACCTGGCCATCGTGCGGACCTTCAGCAAGTGGGCGGGGCTGGCGGCCCTTCGCGTGGGCTACGCTCTGATGCACCCGGACCTGGTCCGGGCCTACGACGAGGTGCGCCCGCCCTTCAACGTCAACCTGGCGGCGCAGCAGGCCGCTCTGGCTTCTTTGGAGGATCGAGCGTATCTGATGGAGAACGTGGCCCGCCTGGTGGCTGAGCGGGAGCGGCTTTACCGGGCCCTGCAGGCCTTCCCCTTCCTCCGGCCGTTCCCCAGCCACACCAATTTCATCCTGTGCCGGGTGATCGGGTGGGACGCCCATCGCCTGTGGGAGGCGCTGCTGCGGCGCGGGATCCTGATCCGTCGCTACACCGCGCCGGCGCTCCGGGAGCATATCCGCATCTCGGTGGGGCGGCCGGAGCACAGCGAGGCGCTGCTCCGGGCCCTGACGGAGATCGCCGAGGAGATCCCCCATGGCGCCCCGTGAGGCTCGACGCCAGCGACGCACCGCGGAAACCGAGGTGACGATCTTTCTCCGACTGGACGGGCGGGGAGAAGCCCGGGTGGAGACCGGCATCGGCTTCCTGGACCACATGCTGCACCTGTTCGCCTTCCACGGGCTCTTCGACCTGGAGGTCCAGGCCCGGGGGGATCTGCACATCGATCCTCATCACACGGTGGAGGATGTGGCCATCGTGCTGGGACAGGCTCTGGATGAGGCGTTAGGGGATCGAAAAGGGATCGTGCGGATGGGGCATGCGTATGTGCCGATGGACGAGGCGCTGGCTTTCGTGGCGGTGGATCTCTCGGGTCGGCCTTACGCTGTGCTGGATCTCCCCTTCGGCGGACCGATGGTGGGGGCCCTGCCCACCTCCCTGATCTCCCACTTCCTGGAAAGCCTGGCGGTCCACGCCCGCATGAACCTGCACGCCCGCCTGCTCTCCGGGCGGGACGATCACCATCGGGCGGAGGCCCTCTTCAAAGCCCTGGGCCGCGCCCTGGAGATGGCCGTGCGGCTGGACCCCCGGCGAGGGAGCGTCCCCTCCACGAAGGGAACGCTCAGTTTGTGATGTTTTTCCCAATATGACGGCGATCATATCCCATCCATCCTCCTCCGGGGGAAATTGAA
>Ga0079995_1029288_pt1 | contig 40588 bp, 40 predicted proteins | sample FaiFalFF_MnMetaG_2_FD_69198 | JGI IMG/M metagenome (GOLD analysis project Ga0079995, IMG submission 69198) | Freshwater microbial communities from Yellowstone National Park, Wyoming, USA - Fairy Falls C (FF_Mn_C) (SPADES assembly) (version 4) | ecosystem: Environmental > Aquatic > Freshwater >...
GAAAACCTCCATTGCCCACATGGCCTTGATCCACGGGCCAGCCTACGTGGGCAACAACTGCTTCATCGGCTTCCGCTCCACCGTGTTCAATGCGCGGGTGGGAGATGGCTGCATCATCATGTTGCACTGCCTCATCCAGGATGTGGAGATCCCGCCGGGCAAATATGTGCGCTCCGGCTCCATCATCACCAACCAAGCTGAGGCCGACCGGCTGCCGGATGTCCAAGATAGCGATGCCAAGTTTGCTCAGCACGTTATCGGCATTAACCAAGCCCTGCTGGAGGGCTACCACTGCAGCGAGAACCTCGTCTGTATTGCTCCTATTCGCAACGAGCTGATGCAAGCCCGCGCCTCTGGTTCTTCCTCCTCTCTTGCCAATGGGCACAACGGCAGCGGATCCCTTCTAAGTCCAGAGGTGGTGGAGCAGGTGCGCGCCCTCTTGGCCCAAGGCTACCGGGTGGGCCTGGAATACGCTGATCCCCGTCGCTTCCGCGTCTCCTCTTGGCAGAGCGAAGGCCCAATCCTCGGCACCCACGAGGCCGAGGTGGTGCAATCGCTGGAAGCTCTTCTAGCAGCTCACCGCGGGGAGTATGTGCGCCTGTTGGGGATCGATCCCAAAGCCAAGCGGCGGGTGCTGGAGCAGATTATCCAAACCCCAGAAGGTCCCGCAACCCCCTCGGGATCCTCTGGCCGCCTTTCGGTGGCTATGCCAGGCTCCAGCAGGGGGGAATGGCGTCTGGAGGAGGAGATCCAAAGCCTGGTGGCCCAAGGGTACCGCGTTGGCCTGGAAGTGGCCGATGCTCGCCGCTACCGCACTTCTTCGTGGCAGACCTTGGGTACTTTCAGCGGCTCGGTCCAGGAGATCCTAACGGCTGTGCGGGCAGCCCTAGCCGAGCATGCGGGAGAGTACGTGCGCCTGTTGGGGATCGATCCCAAAGCCAAGCGGCGGGTGCTGGAGAAGGTGATTCAGACCCCCAAAGGTCAGGTGGGCAGCAGTCCGGCGGAGGCGGGCGCGGCGACAAGCACGACTTCTGCTTCTGGGGCAGGGGACAGCAGCAGCCCGGATTTGGAGCTGCAGGAAGAGGTGCACCGGCTACTGGCCCAGGGCTACCGCATCGGCTACGAATATGCCGACGAGCGCCGCTTCAAAACTTCCTCTTGGCAGAGCGGGCCGGTCCTTCGCGCTAGCCGTGGGCCAGAGGTGTTGGCCGAGCTGAGGGCGGCGCTGGCAGAGCACCAGGGCCACTACGTGCGCCTGCTGGGGATCGATCCCAAAGGGAAAAAGCGGGTCTATGAGCGCCTCATCCAGACCCCCAGCGGCAAGCCGCCCACTTCTGCGCCGGCAGCTCAAGGAGCGCCGGTGGCTGCAGTTTCCCCTCCCTCCACCCCTAGGCGACTTAGCAGCGAGGTGGTGGCGCAAGTCCAGCAACTACTTAGCCAGGGCTACCGCATCGGCACGGAACACGCTGACAAGCGCCGCTTTCGCACCTCCTCTTGGCAAAGCTGTAGCCCCATTGAAGCCACGCAATTGGACCAAGTGGTAGCAGCCTTGGAGGCCTGCCTAGAGGAACATCGCGGCGAGTACGTGCGCCTGCTGGGCATTGACCCCAAATCTAAGCGGCGGGTGCTGGAGCAGATTATCCAAACCCCTTGAGGAGTTCCGGGTTGGTTTCCAGCCAGCCCCCTAGCGATGAGAAGCACCTTGGCTTCCACTCTGCCCACCTCCCTCAGGTCCCAAGCCTGGCTCGCGCAGAGCGGTAAAGCCCACTACGTTGTCAGTGGTGAGGTAGACATAGAGGAGGAGGCAAGCATCGGCCCAGGGGTGCTGCTACGCGCCAATCCCGGCTGCCGTATCCACATCGGGCGGGGCGTCTGTATTGGCGCGGGATCTATCCTGCACGCCTGTGGGGGATCCCTGGTTGTGGAGGCGGGGGCTACTTTGGGAAGGGGGGTGCTGGTGATTGGGCAAGGCACCATCAGCGAAAATGCCTGCATTGGCTCGGAAGCCACGCTGCTCAACTGTTCAATACTCCGCCAGGCAGTCATTCCTCCCGGCTCGCTACTTGGGGATCCCACCTGGCGAAGCGAGGAAGAGGCGACTGGAGTAACCCAGACAGAGCCAGAAGAGGCAGAGAGGGTGCAAGAGTTGCCCGCAGCCCCCGCCCAAGGAGTGTCTGAGGCCAAGACCCCTCCTCCTTCTCCTAAGGCAGAGGTAACCCCTCAGGAGCAAGCAGCGGCGGAGCCAGCGCAAGAACAGAGGGGGGCAGGCAGGCTCAACGGGATCCCAGGCCGTGCTGAGCTGGAGCGGCTGTTGGGCAAGATCTACCCTCACCGTCAGGTTCTCTCCTCGCGGGATGGGCGGTTCTGAGAGCTACCCTGGCATCGAGGAAGTAGAGTGCCATGTCCACCTCTCTGGGCCTTATTCAGACGCGCAGCTTCCCCGTCATTGTCCGCGTTGCCGACGCCATGACCAAGTCGGCCGGCGTGACTCTCATTGGCTTTGAGAAGATCTCCGGCGGCTACTGCACGGCAATTGTGCGGGGGAACATCGCTGATGTGCGCATTGCCATCGAAGAGGGGATTGAAGTGGCTCGCCAGTTTAACCAGGAGGAGATCTCCAGTCTGGTGATCCCAAGGCCCCTGCCCAACCTAGAGGTGGTGCTGCCTATTAGCAGCAAGCTGTCTCAGCTGGCCCAAAGTCGGGGCTACAGCCGCCTCAGCAACCTAGCCGTGGGCCTGCTGGAGACCCGCGGCTTCCCCGCCATGGTGGGGGCTGCTGACACAATGCTGAAAACAGCCGATGTGCAGCTAGCCGCCTACGAGACCATTGGCGACGGCTTGTGTACGGTCATCATTCGCGGCACGGTCTCCAACGTGGCCATTGCCATCGATGCGGGCATGTACGAGGCAGAGCGCATCGGCGAGCTAAACGCCGTGGCCGTGATCCCACGCCCCCTCGACGAACTGGAGCAGGCCCTGCCGGTGGCCAGTTGTTTTGTTGCTCAGCCGGTTACCTTGCCCGTGGCGATCCCTCAAGCTCAGAAAGAAGAGGTACAGCGCAGCGAGAGGGCGGGAGAGCGGATCCCAGTCTATTTGGAGCCCCCAGGCACTCCCTAGGCTCACCGCTAGACAGCAAGCCAAGCAGGAAAAAAAATGCTAGGCTACTGGAAGACCTGGGTCCGTGCGGCTCGGACGCCCAAACCGTGTCAGGATCGGAAGATAGCAGCACTACGGGATGCTCTGAGCAGGCGCGTCAACCCAGGTCGCCCTTTTCCCGCAGCTGGGTTCCACGGGCACTAGCAGGGCACACCCTATGGCTGAAAAAGACAATCCCCTTGCCAACTTGGCTCAAAAAGCCTTTTACTTCGGCATGGGTCTGGCGGCGCTAGTTGCCGACAACGTCCCCAAGGTGGCTGGGAATACCAGAGACCGCCTGCTGGAGCTGCGCAAGCAGCTGCAAGCCCTAGTCGATGAATTGGTAGAGCTGGGGGCGATGAGAGCCGAGGAGGCGCGAGCCTACATGGACGCTATTGCCGCCACTGTCAACCGCAAGGAAGAGGGAAAGGCTGCCGGTGGCCCCCGCAGAATCACCATTGAAGATATGGGCGAGGCAGAGGCAGAAGGGAGCACTGCCATTGAGCTGTCAGAGGCAGCTCGACTGCGCCAGCAGATTGCTGAGCTGCAGGCAGAATTGGAGCGGATCAAGAAAGAGGCCGGTAAAGCCTAGCTTGGCAGAGTATACAGGTTGCACTGCAAAGGCCAGCTTGAGCTCTAAGTAACGCGTCCTGGAGGACTCGAACCCCCGACATCCGGTTTTGGAGACCGACGTTCTACCAGCTGAACTAAGGACGCACTAGAGACTAGCTTTCTATCTAGCCTAGCAAGTTTCCCTGTAGCTTTAAAGGGCCTCCTCCTGGAGATCTTCCTTGGCTTTGATGCGCGTGGCTTTGCCTACTCGCTTCCTCAGGTAGAAGAGCTTAGCGCGGCGCACTTTGCCCCGCCGTAGCACCTGAATGGACTCGATGCGCGGCGAGTGAACTGGGAAGACGCGCTCCACGCCAATGCCCTGGAAAACCTTGCGCACGGTGATGGTGCGGTTGAGACCCGCATGGCGCATGGCAATGACCGTGCCTTCAAAAGTTTGCACTCGCTCTTTGCCACCTTCTTGAATGCGTACCCCCACCCGCACCTGATCCCCAACGTGGATCTCAGGTAGGTCCGGCTTCAGGTATTCCGCCTCCACAAGGCGGAGGATGGCCTCGGGGTTGATGCGAGCGTTCATGGCTTTCCCGCGCTCTCAGCGGCTAACTATCGTAGCAATCCCCCTGCTTTTTGTACAGGTCTCGAAGGGCCGGACGACCCCGGAGCTCAAGACTGCGTTGGCGCCCCTCTCTTTGCTAGATAGGCTAGATTGTAGGCTCTTGTGAGAGGCGGGAGACGCCGTGAAGCCCCAGACGGGATCCCTGCCCCCTGCCAAATCTGCAGACCAACCCCTGCTCCAGCCCGAACCCCCTAGGAAAGGGTGGCCTACTGGCTGGATTCTCTTGGGTCTGCTGCTGGCCAGCTTGGGAGGGGGTGGTATTTTGGTTCAGCGGTACCTCCAGCAGCAGAGGGTACAGCGCCTACAAAGGTTGACGGTGCCCGTCGAGGTAGTGGATCTAGTCCAACGGCTGCGGGTAAGCGGCCAGGTGCAGCCCATTCGCCAGGTAAATGTCGGTCCTCGGGAGGCGGGCCGTTTGGCAGAGCTATTGGTGGATCAGGGAGATGAGGTGGTGGCAGGGCAGGTGCTAGCCCGGATGGACTACGGCGATCTAACTAGCGGCATTCGCCAAGCCCAAGCCCGCATCCAAGAGCTACAGGCCCGCCTGGCGGAATTGCAAGCCGGCGAGCGACCCCAGGTCATCGCAGCAGCCCAGGCCAGGGTGGATGCGGCGCGGTCGCAGGTGAGTTTGGCCCAAAAGGAGCTGGAACGGATTCAGGCGCTGGCGCAGGAGGGGGCTGTAGCCCGCAGCGAGCTGGATCAACGCCTAGCTCGCTTGGAACAAGCGCAAGCGGACTTGCAAGCTGCCCAACAAGAGCTGGAGCGATTGCAGTCAGGTAGCCGCCCAGAAACGCTGCAGCAGATCCAAGCCCAGATTGCCCAGGCCCAAGCCGAGCTAGCCCAGCGACAATCTCGCCTAGCTGAGGCCGAGATCCGGGCGCCCTTTTCCGGTGTGGTGGTGCAGCGCTTTGCCGAGGTGGGATCCTTTGTAACTCCCACAACCGCAGCTTCCGACGCCACTGCTGCTTCCTCCAGCTCCATCCTGGCGTTGGCCCAGGGGATCGAGGTGCGAGCGGAGGTGCCGGAGGCGCAGATTGCCCAGGTGCGGGTGGGACAGCCGGTGGAGATCCGATCCCTGGCCTATCCGGAGCGGGTGGTACGGGGACGAGTGAAGCGGATTGCCCCTGCCACGGTGGTGGTGCGGGAGGTCACCGTCTTTCGGGTCGCGATCGAGCCGGAGCAGGAGGCAGACTTTCTGCGCATTGGCATGAACGTCTCGGTGGATTTTCTCGGGGAGCAGCAACCCCAAGCCCTCACGGTGCCCTCGGTGGCCATCCTGCGGGAGGGGGGCCAAGAGGGGGTAATCCTGTTGGATCCGCAAACCCAGCGGCCTGTCTATCGGCCAGTAGAAACGGGCCTCACCCAGGGAGGGATCACCCAGATCCTCTCCGGCCTCCAGGCGGGGGATCGGGTCTTTACGGCGCTGCCGCCAGGAGCAACCCTGCGGAGTTTGCTTCCACAAGAGCGCCGTCCTAGCCGAAGTGGGAGAGTTAGGCCGCACCCATGAGCTTTCTGGTTGCAGCCAAAATGGCCTGGCAAATGGTGCGACGGCACCGCTTGCGCACAGGCTTGAGCATGCTGGGGATCCTCATCGGCAACGCGGCAGTGGTAGCCATTGCTGGCTTTGGCCATGCTGCCCAGGAGCTGGCTGTGGATCAGTTTCGGGCTTTGGGCACCAATTTGCTGATTGTCTTCTCTTCCAGCTTTGGCCTAGCGGATGCCAGCAACGTCCGTCCTCTTACCCTCGACGACCTGCGGGCGATTGCTGCGGAAGTGCCTGCGGTATCGGCAGCTGTCCCCAGCCTGGCGGTCAATGTGCGGGCTGTGCGGGGCGGGGTGGATCGCCGCTATGAGGTCATAGGCACCTGGCCGGAGTATTTGTCGGTGCTGAATTTAGAGGTCGAGGAGGGCCGCTTCCTCTTGCCAGCGGACATTGAGGAGCAGCGCCCGGTGGTAGTGCTGGGCAGTGAGTCCGCCCGCGAGCTGTTCGGCTTGGATCCCGCCGCCGCTATTGGAGAGACGCTGCTGCTCAACAACTTGCCCTTTGAGGTAGTCGGCATTTTGCGCCCCAAGCCAACAGTGTTTGGCAACAACGATGCCCGCCTGTTTCTGCCGGTAGACGTGGTGGCCAACCGCTTTGTTGGACGGCGCTCTCCCTATGGCCTGGAGTTGACGGCCATCTTTGTCTCGGCCCACTCCGAGGCAGATTTGCCGGCTGCTGAGTTCCAGATCCGCAACCTGTTGCGCCAGCGGCACCAACTGATAGGAGAAGATGACTTCGTCATCCGCAACCAGAAAGTGTTGCTGGATGGGGCAGCCAGGATTTTAACTCTACTGCGGGTACTGCTGAGCGGCACAGCGGCGCTCTCGCTGCTGGTGGGTGGGGTGGGGATCATGAACGTGATGTTGATCTCGGTGGCAGAACGCACCCCTGAAATTGGCCTGCGCAAGGCAATTGGGGCCGACAGTCGGCAAATTTTGCAGCAGTTTGCAACCGAGGCTATCCTGATTGCCGTCAGCGGGGGAGTGGCCGGGATCCTCCTCAGCAGCAGCCTCCTGGTGGCAGTGCGAATGTTTACCCCTTTGGCCACGACTGTCGATCCCGTGGCAGTGGTCATATCTTTTTCCCTCTCGACGGGGGTTGGACTGGTCTTTGGCATTTTCCCCGCCCGCAAAGCGGCGCAACTGGATCCCATTGAGGCCCTGAGAGCCTGAGATCCACCGTCTGTAGGATAGTAGGTGTGAGGTGCCCGCTGTTCGCTAAGGAGCTTTCCCTTGGTCAAAGAGCGAGTAGAGGTAATTGTCCCAGCCACTACCGCCAACCTGGGGCCAGGGTTTGATTGCATGGGTGCAGCCCTGCAGCTCTACAACCACTTCCAGTTTCGCGAGATCCCTGCTGGACTCAGCATTCACTACTGCGGCAGCGATCCTATCAGCCAGGGCAAGGACAACTTGGTGTATCGCGCCTTCTGCCGGGCCTTTGAGCTGCTGGACCAGCCTGTGCCGGGAGTGGAAATTGAGATTACCCTCAACGTGCCCCTGGCGCGAGGGCTGGGCAGTTCTGCCACTGCTATTGTCGGCGGCCTGCTGGGAGCCAATGCCCTTGGATCCCTTAACCTAGCCTCCGAGACCCTCCTCCAGTTAGCCATTGTCCTCGAAGGTCACCCCGACAACGTGGTGCCCGCCCTTCAAGGCGGCTGTCAGCTCTGTGTGCAGGGACAGCAAGGGCAGTGGGTGTTCTGCCCGGTGGAGTGGCACGAGCGCATTGGGATCGTGGCAGCGGTGCCTAACTTCAAGCTCTCCACTCAGGCAGCCCGCGAGATCCTGCCCAAGTCCGTCAGCTTGGCCGATGCCGTTTTTTCCAGCAGCCATCTGGGGCTGCTCATCCGCAGCTTGCAGTCGGGGCGGGTGGACTGGCTGAGGGTGGCTTTGCAGGATCGGCTGCACCAACCGGCCCGCATGGAGTTGATCCCTGGTTTCAAGGCAGTCCAGGAGGCAGCCCTGGCTGCAGGAGCCTACGGAGTGGTGATCAGCGGGGCTGGGCCTACCCTCCTGGCGTTCTGTGCGCCTGAGGAGCGAGAAGGGGTAGGAGCGGCCATGGTCAGCGCCTGGGCCCAGCTAGGTATCGAGGCAGAAGCGAAACCCCTGAGTTTGGATTGGCAGGGGGGAAGAGTAATCATCCACTCTAGAGATGAGGAGCTATCTGAGAGATAAACGTCGTCCCTGGTGCCCCACACCGCTAGCCCAAGCAGAGCGGGCAAGGGTAGGACGGACAGCAGAGCTGTCTTCTTGCAAGAGCAAGCTGGAGGCCTTCTTGGGTCAGCAGGACGGAGTCCGTAAGTCGCGCTTCATGCTGGGCTAGGGAGGAGTTAAAGAGGCAAGCGCTCTGTTGGCCCCGATTTTCCAGATTTGCTCTTTGTTGGCTAGGGAGGCAAGCAGCTTGCTCGGCAGGAGGAGATTTTAGCGGCGCCAGCTAGTAGTCATCAGGCAGTTGCTCTAGCAACCAGCCGGGGGAGCTAGGCTTAGAGTCAAATTCAGTTGAGGATGAGACGGGGCTACAGGTAAGATCCATGGGGGTAAACCCCAAGGGGAAGCTCTAGACTGACAGAACAAGGAAGGTGGCTGCGCTGAGGATTGGGTAAGTAAGGTAAAACAGAGAAAAAAAGTTGCCAGGGGAGTCATTGTACCAGCTATGGTTTCGTAGCTATTGGAGCTAACGATCTGGAGGTTTTAGCTTGAAGCCTTCTGAAGCAGGTAGTCGCTGTTTGCTGAGCTTTGTGGGGAAGCGTAACATCTTATCCTAAGTTGTGACGGAGCTGCAATGTCGGTTCTGGGGAGCGCTTGTTTTCCCTAGAATGGGATCGCTAGCCTGGTTTACTCTTGCAGTTTAGCCCTTACCCTAGGCGATGGACGACGCCATGACTCCTGAGATGATACGTCAATTTTGGTCTTTGGTCAGCGAGATCGGCAGACCGGATTGGCTGAATCAGCGTGACGATGACTTGGTCAAGCTCCTCCTGAATGCCTGTCAGAAAAGACATGCCCTCAGCACGGTCGATACCTCAGTTCTCAACCGTTACATTACTCTCCGCCTGCCTCTAATCCGCGAAATTGTTGTGGACTAAAGCAAGGTAGGAAACTTTTTTCTTGTCATGGCGATTGCACGGATTACTTTGCTCGTCTACGGGGTACTGCTTTTGGTAGGCGGAGTGGTCGGTTATAGAAGAGGCAAAAGTCTCAAGTCTTTAGTTGGAGGTTTGGTGGGAGCGGTTCTCAGCGGAGCTAGCTATGGCCTCCTGGGAGCGGATCCCCGTTGGGGCCTAGGCTTGGGCTTAGGGACGGCGGCGCTGGGATCCCTTCTTTTTGCCTTGCGCTACCGCAAAACTGGCAAATTTCTGCCCGCTGGCCTGATGTTGGCCGTGAGCTTGACGGCTGTTCTTCTCTTGGGCTTAAGTTTCGTTGAGGTTCTCCCCAGTCCTAGGGGGTGAGGGATCTTCCACAGCTTGTAGCTAGAGGAGCTTCCTACCACAAGGCGGTCTATCCCTGTCGCGGCAGCGGCGCGGAGTGTTTGCCAGGGAGCCTGCGCTGCCTTTTTGGGGCAGGTTTGGGCTGCTGGGCGTCCTTGCTCTAGGCTGAGAGCTCAGCGAGGAGCGACGCGATAGAAGCGAGTGGTGGTCGCCCATTCGCGGGCAGGGATCTTCTCGACGAGGATGGCGCGGGCGATGGCGTCGCCTAGTCTGGATCCCTCCACCTGCACCCGGGCAAAGGAGCCACTCTCTTCAAAAGCAACGATCTCCTGGAAGTTGAGCGGCCGGGGGGAGGCCACCGCCAACACTTGGGCTTGGCCAAAGGGCGGGGCAATGGTCAGGCGGTAGCTGGCGCCAGGGGGTGGGAAGGTGCGCACTTCGCCGGCCCGCAGAAACTCCTCTCCACCCGAGAAGGGATTGGGCAAAATAAGGTGAGTGCGTCCATCGGCTTGGATGCTAAACAGGTAGACGTAGGCGTCACGGTTGGTACTGAGAGTCAGGCGAATCGGCTCGCCAGGCCGGTAGATGGGGTTAGAGCCGCGCCGATCCAGCTCCAAGGTCACCTGCAAGTCGGAAGGCACAGGGTTGACGAGGATGGAGCGGGCCCCGGTTTCTAGGCGAGTGTCAGCTAGTTGTAGCCTTGGCAGCGAGGGGTAGATGCCCAGCGTTTTGGGAAAAACAGCGGCGGTGGGCGCCACCGACAGCCCCAAAGCCAGCGGCAGGAAGAGCAGTTTGGCGTCCATGGTTCGCACCTGACATTCAGTGGCTATGTTCAGCCTAGGAAGGGGCAGAGTTTTACTGGAGCGAGCTTCGCGCAATCTCAGATCTCCTGCTGAGGCAGTTTCCCTTGCTGCAGATGGCAGGCCCAGGGGGAAAAGCGCTGAACCGCTTCTCACCTTTGGGTGGGAAAACTGGGAGATCCCAGCTAGAAAGGGCTAAGCTGCAGATCAGGGATCAACCTTGCCTATGGCCAGCGACAGTTACCAAGAAGGCATCGCAGCGGTTCAGGCGGGCGATTTTCCGGCTGCCATTCAAGCATTTCGCCGGGCAGTTGCCGAGGATCCCACCCACACAGAGGCTCGCTACAAGCTGGCCTGGGTGCTGGGTGTGAGTGGCTATCTGGATCCAGCCCTGGCCGAACTGGAGGCGGTGGTGGCGGCGGATCCCGGCCATGTTGCAGCCCACTACAACCGGGGGGCCCTGCTGTTGCAAAAGGCCCAACTGGAAGCAGAGGTCGAGGGCCAGATCGATCTTGAGGTCCTGCGGCGGGCGGAAGAAGCTTTTCAAACGGTGATGCGCTTGGATCCTACAGATCAACGGGCCTACGCCTTTCTCACCTTGGTCAGGCGGGCGATCCGCAACTACCATAGCCGCAGGGATGAGGAGGCCAGGATCTCCTAGCTTGGCTGTCGCCCGCACCCCAGTTGCAGCTTCTCTACCAACTAGCGACGGACGCCAATGTGGAAAACCAGGTCACCGCAGGCCCAAGCCTACGGCTCGAAGGGCGTAAGCGGCTTCGGCCCGGGGGAGATCCTAAGAATTGAGTGGAGGAATCTCCAGGTCAGACGAGAATGCCGCCGAGGTACGCAATTGCGGGGCCTCGGAAGCTTGGGAGCTTGATCCCTGGCTAACCTTGGAGATATCCACCATCGAGACCAGCCCTTGCAGGGTGGCAGGGATGGAGCGGGGATCCATAAAAATGACCTTCGAGCTGGGACTGCTGCCCACTTTGAGGCCCATATCGATGTAGCTTTGGGCCATCAGGTATTGCAAGGCGTTGGCTGCCTCGGGGTGTTCTTGCAGGGCAGCGGCAATGGTTTTGATGGCCTCAGCTGTACCCTCGGCCAATAGCAGCCGCTGTCGCTTTTCGGCTTCTGCCCGCAGGAGTTGAGCCTTGGCAGCCCCTGCCGCCTGGTTGATGCTGGCCTGCTGTTCCCCCTCTGACCTGAGGATGGCGGCCCGCTTCTCCCGCTCGGCAGCCATTTGCTTTTCCATCGAGTCCTGCACGGTTTTGGAGGGTTGAATATCCCTGACTTCCACGCGGGTGATCTTGATCCCCCAGGGATCCGTGGCCTCGTCCAGTTCGGCTAGAAGGCGGGCGTTGATCTCGGCGCGCGAGGAAAAGGTCTGATCCAAGTCCATGCGGCCAATCTCAGCCCGCAGCGCCGTCAGCACCAAGTTCACCAAAGCTCGCTGCACATCCTCTACCGCATAGCGAGCCTTGATCATGTCCGTGATGCGCCAGTAAACCACTGCGTCGGCCATTAGTGAAACATTATCGCTGGTGATGCACTGCTGCGGTGGCACGTCCAGTACCTTCTCGCGGATGGTTTCCTGGAACACAATCCTGTCGATGGGGGGAAAGATGACGTGCAAGCCGGGTGTCAGCTTGCGGTGAAACCTACCCAGACGTTCTACCAGTGCCTCATAGCCCTGGCTAATGATCTTGACAGAGCTGAACAGGTAGCCGATAAAGATGAGGGCAATGGCGGCTGGGATGACCGGCATACGACTCTTCTCCTGACAGAGGGTTCAGCCCCTATTCTAGACGGTTGCTGGAACTGATCCCTTCACCTCGATACACCGGAAGGCTATCTAGTAGAAAGCCTGCGGGAGGATCCCTTCTGATGAAACTAAACAGCAAGAACCTAGAAGTTGGCTTAAACAAAATTTACGATGTCATTATTGCTGGCGGTGGCGCGGGGGGGTTGTCGGCAGCCATTTACTTGGCCCGCTACGGCTTGAGCTGCTTGGTGGTGGAAAAGGGCAGAGGTCGCTCTTTTTGGATGCAGGACTTGCGCAACTATTTGGGCCTGCCGCCAAACACGCCAGGACGAGAGCTGTTGCGACAAGGAAGGGAGCACGCCCTTAGCTTGGGGGTGGACTATCTAGGGGGCTATGTGGAAGATGTTACAGATGAGGGGGAGCTTTTTGCTGTCAAGGTCAAGGTGGGGAAAGTCAACAGTGTCTACCCTATTTTTCGCAGCAAGTATTTGATTGCGGCAACAGGTATTATTGATTATCTGCCTCAATTGGCTGATATGCAGAATGTTTACGAATATGCAGGCTACTCGCTACATGTCTGCATGATCTGCGACGGTTATGAAATGCGGGATCAGAAAGCAGTATTGATTGTCAATTCAGAAGATCGGATTAATACAGCTTTTGTCCTCAACTGGTTTACGCCTTATATCTCGGTGTTAACCCACGGCTTGTGCTCGGTTGGCCCCGAGATACGCAAAAAGCTGGCAGATCATGGTTACCCTCTCTACGAAGCTCCCATTCGTCGCTTTCTTGGAGAAAACCACCAGCTGCAAGGAGTAGAGCTGGAGGACGGCACCTACATCGAGGCTACTACTGGCCTGGTAGCCATGGGCGCCAAATACCACAACGGCTATTTGAAAGGGATCCCCGGCTTGACATGGCAAGGGGAGAACCTGCTCACCGATGAATGGTGCCGCACTTCCCACCCGCGCCTGTTTGCAGTAGGAGATTTGAAGCAGGGCCTCAACCAGGTGGCGATTGCCGTGGCTGATGGAGCGCTGGCCGCCACGGCCATCTGGCGGGACATCCGCCGATCCTCACCTCCCCGTAAGTGGGAAGAGCGCCTGCACTCAATTTAGGCTTACCCTACTTGCTGCAGGGAGTGGTGATAGTCTTTTGCTCTGTAGTTGTTGTGAAAACCTTGGCAACTCCATGCATTTTCTGAAGGCGGTGATCTTTTTTTTGGCTTTCCTCTTGGTGGGTCTATATTACTGTGCTGCGGGGGCCCGCCCTCTTTTCAACCTCACCTCGACCCTAGGATACAGTCCCGTTCTCCCAATTGAGAGTGTTCGCGTTCTGCAAGGCAGCCATCCGCAAGAACTACTCATTTATCTATCGGCTCCCTCTGCTGCTTGGGTCTATCAAGAGCGGCTGAACGGGCATTATCTAATCGACATTCCCTATGCTGTAATCACTCATTCCACAAGGGTTGAGGTTGCCAAGGAACTGCCCTATCAACTCAACTGGGGCAACCAAGACCAGCACACTGGGCGTCTGTTGATTACACCCGCGCCTGCTTATGTACAGGTGTTTCTACAGCATGGCTGGGTTCCAGATCCTAGCTTTCTCGACCCAGCGGAAAATAGCCAGCCCTTGCAACTGCCTTTGGAAGAAGTGCTGGGGCCTTTGTTGGAGGTGCCGGCCCGTTCTGCCTTCCTCACGATTGACGATGGGCCTTGGCCTCAGTCCACCCCTCGCCTTTTAGAGGTTTTGGATCAGCTACAGATTCCGGCCACCTTCTTTCTTATCGGCACTCATGTTTCCCAATTTCCAGAGTTGGCCCAGTCCATTCAAGCTCACCACCACACGATAGCCAACCATACCTTTACTCATGATTATCGACGTCTCTACAGCAGCAACGAGATATTTTATGCCGAGGTGGAGCAGACAACCGAGCTGATGAAGAGGCTGGGCTTGGATCCTCAGCTGATTGTTCGGCCACCGGGGGGCTTTCGCCTAGATCCAGCTTTACGCCATTCTTTGGAACAGGCGAGGTATCAGGTTGTCTACTGGAACATTAGCCCTGAAGATGCCTATGCCGGCCAAACACCAGCCCAGCTAGTGGAGCGGGTTCGCGCTCAGTTGCAGGCGCTCAGGAACTCGGAACAACCGCTAGTTTTGCTGCTTCATGACCGCTGGCCCCATACCGCCGAGGCCCTGCCAGGTATCGTGGCTGCCGTTGAGGAGGCAGGCTATCGCTTTTTGCCCTGGCCGACTTCTAAGAATGCTGCCTGATATTCTGGATGACGATTGAATCCAAAGGAGCAGTCAGTTTTTGGTGGAGGAGGGGGAAGCATGCGCAAGCTTATAGTAGGGGGAGCGGCCTTGGCTTTGGCCCTGCCAGTCGCCTCAGCTTCCGCCTATTCCCAGCCCCTGCTGCCGCTATTGCCTGCTGCCTCTGCAGGCAGTACTGCTCGCGAGGGAGTTGTAGCCCTGTTTCGTCAGTCCATCTGGTGGGATTTTATCCGCGGCAATCGTGGGGAAAACCTGCGCTTGTTCCCTGCTCAGTTGCTCTCCTCCTCGCAGCAGGGAGTGGTGGCCGTGTTTGAGATCCAGCGGCAGCCGACGGTGGAGCCCGTGGTGCGCGTGCTCAGCTTTGACCATCAAGGAGGGTACGATTTTCGTCTGCTCCACATGGCTGAGCCCATCCCAGGTCGGCTAATCGAGGCTCAGCTGCGCACTGACATCACACCCACTCCCCAGCCCAAGTTGGTGCTCCTCACTGAGCGAGGGGGAATCAGCCTGCTGCGGTCGGTTCTGATCTTAGAACACCGAGCAGAGGGGCTTGTGCCGCTGCTGAGCGTAACAGATTTGAACAACGCCAGCCTGCGGGTCAGTCCCCAGGGGATCCTAATCCTCTCCAGTGCCCCGGGAGCTAGCCGCGACTTGCGGGCTACGCTCTACCAGTGGGAGGGAGATGGCTTTGTCCGCCGCGATCTCTAGCCTCCCCGCCTTTTAAACCGCTCTAGGGCCGCAGGTGTCTATGACCAGGGAGCTGTTGAGCCCGCCAACAGTCCCCTAGGCTGGGGGCTTGGCCCACCTGCCAAAGAAACAGGCTCTCTGCTCCCAGGGGATGGATGCTCCAGGGATCCAGGTCAGCCCCAAACCACCCGTAGGGATCGACAGGGGCGGGCTGGCCGGAATTGGCTTGGTCAAAGCGGCGCACCTCAAAGTGGAGATGGGGCCCGCTGGCACAGCCGCTTTCCCCTGACAGGCCAATCACCTCCCCAGCTGCCACCCTCTGCCCCTCGTGTACCCGGATTTGGCTGAGGTGGGCGTAGAGGGTTTCTAGGCGGATCCCGCCCGGGGATTCTCCTTCGTGCAGGATGCGCACCCGCAGCCCTCTGACTGGACGGCCTAGGCTGGGGCAGAAAAACTCCGGTTCCGGGCGCGCTACAGTAACTCGTCCAGGGGCGGCGGCCAGGATGGGGGTGCCTACCGGCATGGCCCAGTCGTAGCCGGCATGGCCATCGCTTTTGCCACAGGGGTGCTGGGGACTGGGAGTCCAAACCTGGCCCTGGCCGCTGACAAATCGGCCATTGCCGTCTCCTTCGCCCAAAGGCAGGTCGTGGTCGAAGAGGTTGGTGACCGGGAAGTCACCGATAAAGGGTTTGTGCAAAAGCGGCCACTGGGGCGGCGGCGGATCCCCTTGGACTTGACGATAGCTCTCTAGTTGCCGCCGGTAGCTCTCCAGCTTCTGAAGCTGAGCGGGGTCCTGCAACTGCTGCCGCAAAAGATCCACCAAGCGCAGGGCCTGAGCCCAGTCCCGGCGCTCCACAGCCCGGCTCAACTGGGCGTAGACTCCCCTCAGGACTTCCTGGGACACGGAGGAAGGGGGCCTCTGGGGAAAGCCAGGCAGAATGTTTACGAATTGATACAATAGGCAGCAAAGTATCAGTAGGCATACCTTGAGCAGACCAGGCGGTTTGGCTCGGGTGCCACTTTCCTTTTTGCCACCCGCTTTTCTCCTCAGCCCCTGCCCAAGCTGTGGGAAAGCGCAGTGGCTCTGACCAACCACCCCGCGGGAGCTTCTCATGCGTTGGCTGTTATCCTCTGGTGTTCTGGTTAGCTTGCCTTTCCAGTTTTCTAACAGGCGAGGTGTTCTCCTTGGGTCTGGGTCAATCTGGCAGTGGTTGGAAGCTTTGGCGCTAGGCTTGCACATTCTCTCCTTGCTCTTCGGCCTAGTGGGCCTACTTTGGGTAGTACCGCATCCCGAGTGGGTGGCCAGTTTGCCTCCCATTGGCCTCCAGGCCTTCTCTTGGAGCATGGGCAACGGCGGCGTTGCCTACATGGTGTTTGGGGCGCTGGCGGCAGTTCTGATGGGATCCCGCCTCCTGGGGGTGCGACGCCTGCTGATGTTCTTGATCCCAGCGGTGGGCATCTCCCTAGCCAGCGAGCTGCTGGGCACCAGCACTGGGATCCCCTTTGGTGACTACGGCTACCTCAGCGGCTTGGGCTACAAGATTGCCGGCTTGGTTCCCTTTACAATCCCTCTGTCCTGGTTCTATGTGGGGTTATCGGCCTACCTGTTGGCGCGGGTGGCTCTGCAAGCGGGGCGCCACTGGCTGATCCACTTTGAAGCCATTCTGTTGGGAGCGCTCTTGCTCACTGCCTGGGACTTTGTGCTGGATCCGGCCATGACCCGCGGCCTGATCCCCTTCTGGACCTGGTTTCAGCCAGGGCCGTTCTTTGGCATGCCGCTGCAAAACTTCGGCGGCTGGATGCTGACAGGGACTGCCTTTATGACCGTGGCCAACCTCCTCTGGGGGAAAGATCAGCCTGTCCTTAACCGCCGCCAGTTGCTGGGGCCGCTGCTGCTCTATGGGGCCAATTTTGCCTTTGCCCTACTGGTAAGCCTGGGATCTGGCATTGTCGCGCCGGCAGGGTTGGGCCTGCTCCTGGGACTGGGGCCAGCCCTGGGGTTGTGGTGGAGCGCGCCGCCAGCTCTTCCCTCTCCTTCCGAGGGAGCAAGCGGGAGGATTGTCGGTGGGCGGGGGTGAAGTAGGCAGCTTAGTCGAATTTTCGCAGGGATCCCGGCACCGTCTTCTTCGGGCTGCCCTGCCACAGACCAATCACCAGGCAGACCACCCCCAGGTTGATGGCCACATCGGCCACGTTAAACACGGGGAAGCCAATCCAGACGAAATTGAAAAAATCCACCACGTAGCCGTTGAGAAAGCGGTCGACGCCGTTCCCCACCGCTCCCGCCCAGATGAGGCCATAGCCCACCTGCTCCCAAAGGTTGAGGCTGCTGCTGCGCAGGGCCAGGAGCGCCAGGGCTATTGCCACCCCTAGCGAGACCCACTTGAGAAACTCCGCCGAATCGGCAAACAGACTCCAGGCAGCACCGGTGTTTTCCACGTAGGTGAGGTGGAACACCCCTGGCCATAGCTGGATCTCCGGGCCCGGCAGCAGCCGCTCCACCGCCCAGCGCTTGCTCAGCTGATCCAAGGCCGTCCCCAGGATCCCGACCAGCCAAAAGCCTTTGTTCTTCATGCTGCTTGCGCTCCCCGGCGGTTTGCTGGCCCAGATAGGTACCTTTCCCCTCGGCTGAAGAGTTGCAGAGCCTGCTGGGAGATCCAAGCGGCGAAAACAAAAGCGCCTGGCTGGGCCAGCCGGACAGGGATCCCAATGGCTACCGCCCCCGTTGCTCTAGAGATCGGCGTAGTTCGCTAGCCATCTGCAGAAACTCCCGGGGGCTACCCGCCTTGCCGTAGGAGGCGCGATCTTGAACCTTCTTGCCACTGCCCTGGCGGGTGCGGAGGTTGAGCAGAGAGCTGGCCATCTCCAGGAACTTGGCGGGGTTTCCCTCGCTGCTGCCCCGCATCACAAAGGTTTGTCCAGCACGAGTTACTGCCATGGCTACCTTGACTCTCAGAAAAGAAATACTCGTTCACATCTTCCCACAAGGGATCCCTAGTCGGCCAGGCCCGGTGCTCTCTGAGCCTCGTTAGAGATAGCCACGGCTTCTGAGACTTTGCATAACCAGCTCAATGCATTCGGGGATGCTCTGTTCGGCAGTTTTGCAGACCACCTCTGGGCATTCCGGCGGCTCGTAGGGATCGTCAATGCCGGTAAAGTTCCGAATGAGGCCTGCTCGCGCCTGGCGATAGAGACCCTTGACATCGCGCTGTTCGCACACCTCTAGGGGGGCATCCACAAAGACTTCGATAAAGTTGCCGATCTGCTGCCGCACCTCCTGCCGCGTTGCCCGATAGGGAGAAATGGCCGAGACCAGCACGATCACGCCGTGGCGAGTCAGCATCTTAGCCACAAAGCCAATGCGGCGGACGTTCTCGTCCCGGTCTTCTTTGCTGAAGCCCAGCCCTTTGGTGAGGTGTTGCCGCATTAGGTCGCCGTCAAGCACTTCCACCGGCAAACCCAGAGCTTGCAACTGCTGGGCCACGCCGCAGCTAAGGGTGGTTTTGCCCGCCCCACTTAGCCCTGTAAACCAGACTGTTACCCCCCGCCGCCCCATGGGTAGGCATTCCTCGTCCTCGGGCTTCGCTAGAATAGCATCCCCAGGGCAGAGTGATACACTCGAAACGCTGTCCATTTTTCCCCTGCCGAGCATGTCCCCGCTAGGCTTTTCTCCCCCTGACACTGTCCCAAGCGCTGCAACCACTGCCGAGCTGTTTGAGCGGCATGTGATGTCCACCTATGCTCGCTATCCCCTGACCCTAGTGCGCGGGGAAGGCTGCCGGGTCTGGGACGAAGAGGGGCGGGAGTACCTGGATTTTGTAGCGGGCATTGCCACCTGCACGCTGGGCCATGCCCATCCTGCCTGGATCCAGGCGCTGACGCAGCAGGCGCAGCAGTTGCACCACGTCTCCAACCTCTACTACAACCGCCCCCAGGCGCAACTGGCCCAGTGGCTGACCCAGCACTCCTGTGCTGACAAGGTGTTTTTCTGTAACTCGGGGGCAGAGGCCGTTGAAGGTGCCATCAAGTTGGCCCGCAAGTATGCCCACACGGTGCGCGGGATCGAGGATCCCATCCTCCTCACCGCCCACGGCAGTTTCCACGGCCGCACCCTGGCTGCCCTCACGGCCACCGGCCAGCCGAAATACCAAAAAGACTTTGCGCCGCTAGTGCCTGGCTTCGACTACGTCCCCTACAACGATATCGAGGGCACGGCAGCGGTGTTGGAGCGCTGGGGCGAGCGGGTGTGTGCCGTGCTGCTGGAGCCGCTGCAGGGGGAGGGGGGGGTTGTCCCTGGGGATCCCGCCTACTTTCAGTGGCTGCGCCGGGTTTGCAGCGAGCGGGGCATCCTGCTGATGTTGGACGAGGTGCAGGTAGGGATGGGCCGCACCGGCAGGCTCTGGGGCTACTGCAACCTGGGGGTGGAGCCGGACGTGTTTACTCTGGCCAAAGGCCTGGCCGGCGGGATCCCCATCGGTGCCCTGTTGGCAAAGGACTTTTGCGCGGTGTTCCAGCCAGGGGATCACGCCAGCACCTTTGGCGGCAACCCCTTGGCTTGTGCGGTGGGTCTAGCGGTCTGCCACACCCTGATGGCGGAGAGTCTGGTTTGGAATGCTCAGCAGACGGGCAGCTATCTGCGCCAGGGTTTGTCTTGCTTGGCAGAGCAGTTCCCACAGCTTGTTCAAGAGGTACGCGGCTGGGGCCTGATCCAGGGGCTGGTGCTGCGGATCCCGGCCGCTGAGGTGGTCAGGGCTGCCATGGAGCAAGGGCTGTTGCTGGTGCCAGCAGGATCCCAGGTGGTGCGCTTTGTGCCCCCTTTGATCGTCACTCCTGCGGAAATTGACGAGGCGCTGGCGCGGTTGGAATCAGCTCTGCAGGAGCTGGCTGTTGGCCATTCCGTTGGCGATTTCTAAAAAGCCTAGCCTTGCCAGAGCTGCCGCAGAAACCCCTGGAGCCGCTGGCGCGCAGAGGGCTCGTGGGGGCCAGGATCTCTAGCCTGCTCCAGCAGGGGCAGGATCTCCTCGGCGTAGGCTGGAACAAAACCGGCAGCAGGCCAGAGCAAGTCCGGCGTGGCCCGCAGCTTCCAAACTTGGGATCCCTCCCTAAGCAGCAGGGGTCGCACCCAGAGCAGGGCTTGAGATCCTGCCTCAAGATGGTGGAGAGAAGCCTGAATCAGCTCCCCATAGAGAGTGGCCTGCGGCCCTGGCAGGGCTAGGATGGGGCGGGGCGAGGTGGGGACACTCCCTTCTTCCCCCCTTCCAGCAGGCAGAGGACGTTCCTCAATGGAGGGATCCTCACCAGAGCCACAGCGGGCAGGCAGACAGGGCCACAGGGTCATGGGATGGCTGGCTTCCGCCTGGTGAGCTTGAGACCAACTACCACCTGATCTTAAGAGACTGCCCACGGTGCTAGCCTTGCAGGCAAGGCATAAACTCCTTGCAACCGGATCCCGCCATGATGCACACCTTTATCCCGCCCCACCGCTTTTTCCCCTACCTGACCTGGACAGAGATCCAGGCCATGCCCAACAAAGAGAATGTGGTGATCATCCAGCCAGTAGCCTCGATCGAGCAGCATGGACCCCACTTGCCCCTGGTGGTGGATGCCTGCATCGGCACGGCAATCATCGGGCGAGCCATGGAAAAACTGGAGCCGGAGATCCCGGCTTACGTTCTGCCCACCCAGTGCTATGGCAAGGCCAACGAGCACTGGCATTTCCCAGGCACCATCACCCTCTCGGCCCAGACCCTGATGGCCTTGCTCACCGAAGTAGCCGAAAGCATCTACCGGGCTGGATTTCGCAAGCTGGTGTTCCTCAACTCCCACGGCGGCCAACCTGAGGTGCTGCAGATTGTGGCCCGCGACCTACACCAGAAGTACGAAGATTTCCTTCTTTTCCCCATCTCCGTCTGGCGCGTTCCCCACCAAGGGCAGGAGCTGATGACAGAAAAAGAACGGGAATTGGGCATCCACGCTGGCGACGGCGAGACCAGCATGCTGATGTACCTGTTGCCCGAGACGGTGCGCACCGACCGCCTAGTCTGCGAGTACCCCCAAGATTTGCCGGAAGACAGTCTGCTCAGCCTGGAAGGGCGAATCTCTTTTGCTTGGACAACTCGCGATCTCAGCCAGAGCGGCGTTCTGGGGGATGCCACCGCTGCCACGCCCGAGAAAGGCAAACTTTTGGTGGAGTCCATGGCCGATGGCTGGGTGCAGCTAATCCGGGATCTGTACAAGTTCCGACAGCCCCAGGCTTGGCGCAAAGCCCCGCTGGCCGGCCTAGACTTCTGAGGCTTCTGGCCGTCCCTAGCCTGCCTCTTCGCGAGGACGGGTGATAGGCTTGAGGGAAAGTTCCCCCACCCCCTGAGGGAAGAGCAATGGTTCTTGCCTCAAAGCCGGCTACCCCTTCCATCCTCGAGCGGCACGACGCCACCTGGCAGGACTACTTGACCATTTGCAACCATCCCACCCTGGACTGGCAGAAGATTTCTTTTTACCAGGGCTGGTTGTGGGTCAGCATGGGCAAGGAAGGGCCAGAGCACGCCTCCGTCAGCGATTTGATGACGGCAATCTTTTTCGCCTGGGCCTTTTTGCATCCGGACGTGCCGCTGCAGTCCTACGGTCGCTGCCTGATTGAGTACCCAGAAACCCACGCCTGCGCCCCTGACCTAGTGCTCTACAAGGGAGAAAACATCCCCAGATACCAAGCCGGCGAGCCATGGCGGATTGACTTGCGTTGCCAAAGGCCTCCCGACCTGGTGGGCGAAATTGCCGACACCACCCTCAGCCTTGACCTAGACGAGCAAAAGCAGCTCTACGCCAGCCTGGGCATTCCTGAGTACTGGGTCATCGATGTCAAAGGGCGGCGTGTTTTTGCTTTTGCCCTGGCCGAGGATGGACGCTACCGGGCCATTGCCCAGTCGCAGGTGCTAGCGGGCCTGCCGATAGCCCTGCTTGAGCAGACTCTGGAACGCTTGGCCAACGAAACCAACACGGCGGCCGCCAACTGGCTTCTCCAACAGCTCCAACGCCAGGCATAAAGCCATCAGGGCTCTCCTCTAGTCCTTGATTCACCGTTCGCGTAAGCGGGACGGAGTCCGTACAATCGGCCACTTTGCGGCATAACCAACCTCCTGCCTTGACGTAGATTGGCTGAGCTAGTAGGCTTGCAAGTCCATCTTTTCTGGTAGGCACCTAGGCTAAAGTTGGCTTCGTCTTTAGCCTGTGTGCCCTCTAAGGGCAAGGAGCAACTACCGTCAGCTCGAGGGGAAGTGACGCCTGTGGAGATCCCTCTGGCGGGGTAGTAGGTGTTGTTCGCGTATGCGGGACGGAGTCCTTACCTGCTACTAGCTATGGGTCGTGGAAGTAGGAAGAAAGCCTCAACCTGGAGCAAAAGTCCGCTTTTGCCCGAGGTTGTATGAGTCTTTCAGAGCGGCGTTTGGGCCAGCTTGATGATGAGATGGTGGTTTTTGTCCACCGTGATCCAGCCCTGCTGGCGGAAACGGTTCAAAAGACGAGTGATGGTGACGCGGGTAGTGCCGATGGCATTGGCCAAGTCTTGGTGCGTAAGGCGCACCTGCAGGCGCACTCCCATCGCGATGGGGGATCCCAACTCCACGGCCAACAGGGAGAGCAACTGACGCAGCCGATCCTCCACCCGCCGCCGCCCGGCCAGAGCCAGCAGTGCTTCGGTTTGGCGCAGTCGCCGCACCAACTGCTTGAGCAGCCCCTGGCTTAGGGTTTCTGAGGCTTCCACCTCGGCTGCCGACAGCCGCAGCACGTCAACTGCCGTCAACGCCTTAGCTTGGTAGGGATCCAACTTTGTCAGCGGGGATCCCAGCGGCATGGAGGGAACGGCAAAGCCCAAAATGGCCTCACTCCCGTTGGCATGGACAGTACTCAACTGCACTATGCCTCGGCAGACAATCACCCACTCTTCAGGCGGCAGAGGAATGATTTGGCGAGGGCTGTAGGAAGATAGGCTGCGGCCTCGGTAGAGGTCTTCTAGGAGCTGACGCTCCCGTTTGACATACTGGCTGGGCGGCGTTTCAGGTATCATGAGCTAGCTCTGCTGGGGCAAACTTGGGTTCCAGCGGGCGGCATTTCCCCTGTTGAGGGAGAACAAGAGTCGGCCTTGGGACCAAGGATCCGTGTTCTCGACTACACCATATCGCTTGCCTTTCCCGCTGAAGTAAAGAGGAGGTTATGCTTGGGTTAAGTCTTGCCCTCGGCTCAGAAGCGGACAAAGCTGGGTGCAACCGCCATCCGGTAGGATAAAAACAGCTAAGCTCAAGCTTCAGGAGACCTGCCGTGACGCTGATGGTTCGCGTGATTACTCCTGACCGCATTGTTTGGGATGCCCCTGCCGAGGAGGTGATCCTCCCTGCCACCTCAGGCCAGCTGGGTATCCTGACCAATCACGCTCCCCTGTTGACAGCCATCGGCAACGGCGTGATGCGGGTCAAGGCCGGTGGCAAGTGGTCGGCCATTGCCGTGATGGGTGGCTTTGCAGAAGTGGAAAACAACGAGGTAACGGTTCTAGTCAACCGGGCCGAGCGAGGGGAACAAGTCGACAAGGCTGCAGCTCAAGCTCTTTTGGAGAAGGCCAACCAAGTTTTGAACACTAGCAGTGACAAGCAGGAGCGCCTGCAGGCTAAGTTGGATCAGCAACGGGCTAGGGCTTTACTCCAAGCTGCCGAAATGGGTTCCAAAAGCTAGGGGATACCTCTTGGTTAAGGTGAGGCTAGCTACCCGTAGGTTAGCAGAGTAGGATCCTCAAGACCCTTCCGCCCACGTGCATCCCCAGAAGCCTCCTCTGTTTTTTGATCCTCCCGAGGATTCTCACCAGCTTCTCCCGATCTCAGCCATTGGCGAGGCGGGGCTACTGCAGGTGGTGCAACGCTACTGTCCTGCGCAGGTGGTGGGGGATGATGCCGCAGTGCTGGCTGTTCCCCAAGGACAGTTGGTGGTAACCACCGATGTCTTGGTGGAGGGAGTTCACTTTAGCAACTTGACCACCCCGCCCCATGCCGTGGGCTGGCGCGCGGCAACTGCCAATTTGTCGGACTTGGCGGCGATGGGATCCCGTCCCCACTCGTTGCTCGTAGGCCTGGGCCTGCCGCCCTCCACACCAGTGGCCTGGGTGGAGGAGCTCTACCAGGGAATACAGGCTTGCTGCGCCCCCTGGGGATGCCAAGTGGTGGGAGGAGATCTGTGCCGCTCGCCCCAGCGGTTTGTGGCCATTACGGCGCTGGGATCGGTGCAGCCAGGGCGGGCCATTGAGCGCAAGCGGGCGCAGCCGGGCGATTGGCTCATCGTAACTGGGCCCCATGGGGATGCGCGGGCTGGCCTGGAGCTCTTGCTTCACCCTGAGCAGGGATCTATAGTCCCGACAGCCGAGCAGCAGTTAATTAGGGCCCACCAATACCCCCACCCGCGGCTGGATCTGTTGCCGCTGTTGGCAGCGATCCCTGACCCTATGCGCCTTGCCGGCATGGACACTAGCGACGGCTTGGCCGATGCCCTGGTGCAGGTGTGTCAGGCTAGCGGGGTGGCAGCGAGGATCGAGGCGGAGCGGATCCCGATTTCAGAGGCTTTGCAGCAGGTCTTTCCGGCCCAGGCCCTAGAGTGGGCCCTCTACGGCGGGGAAGACTTTCAGCTGCTCCTTAGCGCTGAGCCCTCTGTAGCCCAGTACCTCTTGGAAAAGCTGCCAGGGGCAGCCTGGATTGGCGAAGTCACTGGCTGGGATCCGCAGGGGACGGTGCGGCTAGACAACGGCCAGATCCTCAGCCGCCAGCAGGCCTTCCAGCATTTTTAAGCGGATCAAAAGTGCAAGTGTCGGCTGACGCGCACCAAGGGACCCAGCCCTAGGCGCTTGGGACTGAGGGCCTGCATCTCAAACAGGGCCAAAATATGGTGCACCGGCAGCTCTAGCTGGTGGGAATTTGCCCCCATCGCGATTACCAACCCGCAGCAGCCCCCCGTATCGCGGCAACGCCGCTCCCAGCGCCTGCGAGCCCTTGAGTGCACGGGGTCGTCTTTGGGAAATTCGCCAAACAAGTGCAGGTCGCGGTTACCCGTCTGGACAATTTCTAGCTCGTAGCGATGGCCATCGAAGGGATCCACTCCCGTATTGAAACAAACCCCTTGGGGGCCCCCCTCGCCGCGCAGGTTTTCAATCAGTTGCTTGGCCTTAGAGCGAGAGGTGCGCACAATCACCACCGGCAGCCCCTCCCCCTTCTGCACCAGTTTGCTCTGAGGAAGGGGATGCACTTGCCCTGCACGGCGCAACACCTCCACTGTGGCCCAAGGCAGCAGTCCCAGGCCAAGCTGCGCTCCCTCAGGCAACAGATCCTCTCGGAGCAGAGCTTGGGTGGGTTTCTCTTCCTCTAGCGCCAGCAGCTCTGCCGCCAACTCAGGCAGGGTGCGCACCTGCACCGACAGGGCTTCCCCTTGGGGATTGGGAACGCAATACTGCCCCTGACAAGGTTGAAAGCCCTTTTCCAGCTTGCAGCGGTACTGCTTCAAGAAGCAATGCAAGGCCTCCAAGGCCACGGCCAAGGTTGCTGCCTCCTCTTCCTGTAAAACACCGCGCAAGCCCTCCAGCGGGTGGATGGTGCCGAAGTTCGGCTCGATTTCCTCGGGATCCAACTCTGCCAAGTCCAAGTTTGGCAAGTCTTCCAGTTCGGGATGGCGGGGTTGAAAAGTCAGGTAGAGACAGTCCTGCCTCAGGAAGACTTCCTCCATCTCATCAGGGTCCGCTTGCCTGGCCTGCTGGCGAAACTGTTTGAGGGAGGGCAGGGAGCGGTAAAAAATCACCCCATACTCCATTCCTGCCCGTCCCATGATTGAGACGTAGAGAGTTTCGACGTCCCACTGATGCAGCTCGATGGCTAGAATGTGGTGATCCTCAAGGTACTCCCAGGGGGCATCCTGCCAGAGGGTAAAGGCTTTGCTAGCCAAGAGTTCTGCGTAGTTTTCTGGCAAAGGTGGGGGGATCTGCTCCTGAGCCTCGGCAAAGCTTTGTAGGATCTCATCGATGAGCGGTAGCTCCGGCTGGTATTCCACTTTGATGTCCAGCTCGTGCAGAATGCCGCGCAGGAAAAACTGCACCTCCCGGTTGCGCACGACGATTTTCTGGGGACGGGCTGGCAAGCCCGCATTGGGCCGCTCCATGGCCGCGATCAAGGCCCGCACCATTGGCTCCATGCCAGAGCCAGCAGGCACCACCTCCATAGCTCGCACCACACCCTGAACGCCGTCCACCCAGAGAATGCATTCCCCCTCGCCGGGAGAAGGCTGGGAGCCAGCAACTGGCGAGCTTGGCAGGCTGTGGCGATCCCCTTCCCACACGGAAGGAATCTGGGGCAGCTTTTGCAGTCGACGAACCGTAGCGGCTGGCAGACGCGACATAGACATCCCGAGACCACAAAAACCACCCAAAGGCTTAGCAGATGCCTTGTGGGTAGGGATCCCTCTCTCCTCAGCCAAGTTGAGAGTGGGGATCCCCCTCCAGCCACTCTAACCGAGCCCGGAGAAGCTGGATCCCCGCTAGGGACAATGGCCAAGCAAACCCGAGTAAAGAGCTGATGGTCAGATTCGAACTGACGACCGCTCGATTACAAGTCGAGTGCTCTACCAACTGAGCTACATCAGCCCGTTCTACCTGGATTATACTAGCACCTCCCTTGCAAGTTGTCCCCGCCTGCCAGTTTGTTGCTAGGGGGCAGCAGGCAGGGGATTGAGCTGACAGCCGAGAGAGGCAAGGAAGCTACTGCCGATCCTCTGCTGGCTGTGGAATGGGAGCTAGGTAAATAGCCAAAGCTCCGGCCAGAAAGCCCAAGATATTGCGCACCACTGGCAGCCAATCTCGGGTGCGAGCAACCACTGGGCCAAGGCCAAAGGCCCCAAACAAAATGAACCACAAGGGAGAGATGAGCAAAGCCCAGCGCCAGTTAAACACCTCCTCTCCCTGGCGGGGTTTGCCGGCAAACCCAAAGACAATCCCACCCAAGATAGAGGTAATCAACGTCAGGATCCACTGCTCCTGCGGCAGCCCGGGCACCACCCGGCAACCGCCTTGGCGAAAACAGCGATCCAGAACCTCAACGGCCTCTAGAATGGCGCGGTGGGCGCCATGTTCCTGCACATAGAACTGGTTGCCAAAGCGAGACTGCAGCTCGATCCAAAAGGTGCGCGGCAGGATCTCCCGCACCGCATCCCCCACGTTGAAGGCCAGCAGGTTGCCCCCCCGGGGATCCGCCACCATCAAAACGCTGCGCTCGTTTAGGCCCCAGTACTCCTTCACCTGGCGGCCCGGGGTTTGGTCAAACTGGGTCAACACCCGCAGCTTCCAGCCAGTTTCTTCCTCCAGCCGGCTCAGGTGCTCGGCCAGTTCGGCTTCCTCCTTGCTGCTCAACTGATCCGCCAAGTCCAAAACCGGAACAGGCGGCTGAGGCAACTCCATCGGCACTACTGGCAGGGCAGGCTGCGCCCACAGGGGAGATCCCCCGCCTACCCAAATCCACAGCCCTAGGCAAAGACTCACTCCAAAGCAAAGTACCCTTTGCCACTGGATGCTCATGCTACTCCCTCTTTAAAGACCCAATCCTGAAAACTGATGTTAAGAAGTGTTTCAAGTTCTTACAGATCCATCATGCCCTGGAAGCCAACATTTGGCCAGAGGGAGTTCTTTCTGGGTTTTCCAGGCAACTGCGGGAAGGGTTGGCAGCAGAGTCTTTTCTGGTCAATTGCCCATCGAGAGGGCATACTGGTGGCAACAATTTTGGATGCCGGGGGCGTGCATGATGAAGTTCAGACGCTGGTTGGGTCTCTGCTGGGCCGGCCTGATGGCGCTACTCCTCACGGCCTGCGGCCAGGGATCCACTCCCTACGACAGCATTGTGATCAACTTTGTTAACACGGCTACTCCCAGTGAGATCGCTGCCCTTGCCAAAGAGTACAACTTGACGCTGCGACCCAGCAGCAACAGTGCCTTTGCCCGCCAAGAGGTTATTTACCTAGCCACTGGGGAGGCGACTCATCTCAGGGCCACCCGGCGGCTGCTCCAGCGGCTTCAGCGGGAAGCTCTCGTTGAGTATGCCCACCCCAACTACCAATTCCAGGCCGCTTTCGTGCCCAACGATCCCCTTTACTCCCAGCAGTGGAACCTACGGGCCATCCGCATGCCCGAAGCCTGGGAGATTTCCCAAGGGGAAGGGGTGACGGTGGCAGTCGTGGACACGGGGGTGACGCGGGTGCCGGATCTGGCCCAGACCGAATTTGTGAAGGGCTACGACTTCGTGGATGACGATGAGGATCCCACCGACCTCAACGGCCACGGCACCCATGTGGCTGGCACCCTTGCCCAGTCCACCAACAACGCCCTGGGCGTGGCAGGTGTTGCCTTCAAGGCCAAGATCATGCCCGTGCGGGTGCTGGATGCCAACGGCTTTGGATCCCTGTCAGACGTGGTGGAAGGGATCCGCTATGCCGTCGACCATGGCGCTACCGTCATCAACCTCAGCTTGGGCAGTCGCGCCTCAGCTCGCTTGATGGAAGAGGCGGTAGCTTACGCCCACAGCAAGGGAGTGACCGTAGTTGCAGCTGCTGGCAACGAAAACTCCAGCCAGGTAAGCTACCCAGCCCGCTATCCCCATGTCATCGCCGTCTCAGCCACTGGGCCTGATGGCACCAAAGCTCCCTACTCCAACTATGGGGTTGGCGTGGATATTGCTGCTCCTGGTGGGGCCAAGACGCCCGAGCACCCGGAGTACGGCATCCTGCAACAGACCATCAACCGCCGCAACCCCGACGAGCCGGTCTTCGCCTACTTCCAAGGCACCAGCATGGCTGCCCCCCACGTGGCTGGCGTGGCGGCGCTGATCCAGGCTCAGGGCATCAAGGATCCGGACAAGGTGGAGGCCATCCTCAAGATGTCAGCTGCCCCAGTGCCTGGCGACAAACAGAACTTCTACGGCGCCGGTCTGCTGGACGCAGCCAGAGCCTTGGCCCGAGCCAGGGGTCAGCAGGAGGAAAACCCCTTGGTGCTGTGGCTGAAGGACTTCCTGAAGTACCTAAACGACAACGGCTACCTCAACCCTCGCTTCTGGTTTGATGGGGGCGCAATTGCCCTGGTGCCCAAGCTGCTGATGGTTGTAGGTGGCTACATCCTCCTGGTGCTCATTCGCTGGTGGTTGGCTCCCAAGCCCGTACCGGTGACAGTGCCCCTGTTGGCCGGGATCCTCCTGGGCAGCGCTGGCCTCTTCCCCCTGCAAGGGTTGGCCATTGTGGGTTTCCCCCGCTGGCCCTTGCAACTGCTGGGCAGCTCCCTGCCAGAGCTAGGCACCGCCTTAGCCCAGACCAATGCCCTAGATCCCTTGTTTGCCAGTGTGTTGATCCCTGGCCTGTTGATGGTGCTCCTCCTGGGCCATCGGCGCTGGCGCTGGGCAGTCATCGGCCTCTGCCTGGGGGTGGCTTCCCATCTGCTCCTGTAGGGATCCCTGTTCTATGAGGGGGTACTATGGCTTGGATCCTCTGCTTGGTTGGGGCGCTCCTTCTTGCTCCTCAATGGCTTGCTCTGCCTGGGCCTGGCCTACTTGGGAGCACAAGCCATCTTGGATTTGCAGCCCAGCAGCACCGTCCTAGCTCTGAGGAAGTGATGCAAGAATTTAGGGGTACCATTGAGTTTCTCGACATTGAGGGGGGGGTGTGGGTGCTGACGCTCCCTTCAGGTCAGCACTACGCCCTCTTCCGCGCCCCCAAAGAGCTCCTGCAGGAGGGATTGCAGGTTACCATTCAGGGGCAGGTGAGGGAAGATTGGGTAACAACAGCGCAGGTGGGCCCAGTCTTGGAGGTAAAAAGCTTCCGGAAGCAGCCCTAGCCAACTGAACCTCTGGGAGGACCCTAGTACCCCCTGCCAGCCATCCCCAGGCCGGCAGTTACTCCGAGCTTGGGATTTGACTGAGAACTGCTTGCAGAGAGCGGACATCGCAGCAGTACACCTGGTGCGGGCGGGCATACCCTTTGAGCTCCACCACCTGCTGGGAGAAGCAAGTGGCTGACTGACCTAGTTGTCGGGTCAAGTAGGCGTAGGTGCTCTGGCTGATGGCCAGGTCAGTGTTGAGGGTGCGGGTGGCGCTTTCGAGGCGAAAGGCCAGGTTGACGGTGTCGCCCAGAGCCGTGTACTCCTGGCGAGTGGTGTTGCCTACCTGGCGCACGATGGCTGGGCCAGTGTTGACGCCTGCTCCCAGGCGCAGGGGAGAGGGCAGGGGAAACTCGCTATTCAGTTGTTCGGTCATCTGGAACAGCTTCACCAGGGCCTGCAGAACTGACTTCACGTCAAGCTCGATCTCCACCTGGTCGGCTGGCAAGGGATCCGCATGGGGCGTATGGAACCAGACGGCCATGATGGCGTCGCCAATGTACTTATCAACGCTGCCTCCCTGTTGCTGGATGATGTCGCCGCCGCGCCGGAACCAGTCGCCCATCACCTGGGAAAGCAGCCGCTCGTCCAGTTGTTGGGTCAGTTGTCCGTAACCGCGCACGTCAACCACGGCCACTGAGATGAGCCAGCGGGTCTGCAGCACCAGGGTGTCCGAGGGCCTGCCGGCAGAGCCGGGCTCTGGGCTAGTCAGAGATCCGCTGTAAAACTCAAGCTGGGATTGGCCAAGAGTAAGGCGATCCCCGTCTTGCAGCAGCGTGGGAATGCTGATGCGGCGATTGTTGACAAACGAGCCGTTGCGGCTGCCCAGATCGATGAGATAGATGCTGTTGTCATCCAAGTACTGCAGCAGGGCGTGCTGGCGAGAGACACTGGGATCATTGAGGACAATGGCGTTGCCCTCATCGCGGCCCAGCGTCCAAGCTGTGGCTCCAGCAAGAACGTACTTCCTCTGGCTGCCGTCCGGCTCTCTAAGAATCAGGTAGGGAGCAGCGGCAGGTTCGCCTGGGACGCTCATGGTAGGAGAGGAGATAAGGCAACCCCACTCTAATACGATACTCCTCTCCCTTGCGGTTAAACCCTAGCTAGGCTGGTCTTGGCGGGCGTCAGGCCAACTAATATCATGTTGTGTAGATATGTTAAGGCCCTATGGCGAATCCTTCCCATCCCATTCCTGCTGAGCAGCAGCCTCTGCGGCAATATGCGGAGCTAAGGGAAGCTTTTCTTTTTCGCTGGCCAACACTGGCCTGGCTCCCCTACTTACGGCGGCTCCTGGGCGTGTGGGGAGCGGTTGCGGTGGGAATTTTGCCACTGGTGTGGGGCAGCTTTGTCGGGGATTGGGTTCACTTCACCTTGGCATGGGTCCTGGGAGCCAATGCCTTGCTGGGCCTAGTGCTGCTCCACCTCTACTTGGGCTGGGCCCACGTGCGGCGGCGCTTGGTGCAGCCGCGGATCCCTTACGAAGAAAGCGGCTGGTACGACGGGGCAATGTACGTCAAATCGGAAGAGGAGCTGGCTCAGCATCGGCTCATTGTCCGTTATCAGGTTGAGCCGGTGTTGCAGCGCCTGCGACGCAGCTTGTGGGGGGTGGTTGGGCTGAGTGCCCTGACGGCCTTGCTTTGGCCACTCTGGTAGGGAGAACCAAGGGGATCCCAAGCGGTGCATGTAACTTCTGATCTGGCTCAAGCCTTGCGGCCCACTGCTGTTGCCATTGGTAACTTCGATGGCTTGCACCTGGGCCATCAGAAAGTGCTGCAGCCAATTCGAGACTCCCCAGAGGGGGTGCGCACGGTTCTCACGTTTCATCCCCACCCGCAGGAGGTGTTGACGGGGCAAAAGCAATGGCTGCTGACTCCACCGGCGGAGAAGCTGGCGCTGTTGGCTGAAATGGGCTTTGAGCAGGTGGTGCTGCTCCCCTTTACCCCTGCCCTGGCTTGCCAGCCTCCCCACGACTTCATCCAGACAGTGCTTGAGCAAGGGTTGCGCGTTCGCCACCTCAGCGTTGGCTGGGACTTTTGCTTTGGCCATCGCCGCTCCGGTACTGCCCAAACTCTGAAGGCCTGGGGATCCCAGTGCCGTATTCCAGTAGAGGTCATCCCGGAGGTGCAACTAAACGGGAAGCGAGTCAGCAGCTCCCGCATTCGCGCTGCCCTAGCTACAGGGGAGGTGGCAGCAGCCGCAGAGCTCTTGGGTCGTCCCTATCAGCTCATTGGAGAGGTGGTGCCAGGGGATCGCCGGGGACGGGAGCTGGGCTTTCCCACTGCCAATCTGCGCCTGCCGCCCGAGAAGTTCTTGCCCCGCAACGGAGTGTACAGCGCCTGGGTGGAGGTGCCCGCTGCCGCGGGAGCTCTGCCAGGAGTGATGAACATCGGCTACCGTCCTACGTTTGCTGGGCTGCGGCACACGGTTGAGGTGCATCTGCTGGATTGGACGGGCGATCTCTACGGGCAGGAGGTGCGGGTGGCGTTGCAGGGGTTTATCCGCCCAGAGCGGCGCTTCCCCAAAGTGGCGGACTTGATCCACCAAATCCAGCAGGATTGCCAGAAGGCTCGGCAACAATTGGGCTTGGCGGAGCCGGTTCCTCTCCCAGCGCAAGAGAGGCCTCAGGAGAGCTTAATCAGGGATCCCCACAGCAGGGCTATTGCCTCAGACCACTCCACCGTAGCCCCGTAAGTATCCCCCGTGTGTCCTCCCAGTTGGCGGTAGATCCAGTGGCCCACGGCCAAGGCTCCCAGAGCAGCGCCCAGCGTCCAAAGTAGCAGAGGCCGCCAGGCCAGGATCCCGCTTCCCCCCAGACCGGCTGTGGTAACCCCTAGGAGCAGGGTGCCCGGCCACAGGGATCCCGGCAGGGAGGTGGAGTCTTTGAGGAAGCGGGCGGATCCCTGCTCCCGCAAGTAGGGGTAGAGAGCAATGGCCAGCAGTTGGCCCCAGCGACCCCAGGCTGGCACCAAGAGCAGGAGGGGCCAGACTTGTAGGCTACTCAGGGCAGCAAACTTCAACAGCAGCACCAGTCCCAGGGCCAGCACCCCGTAGGCTCCCGTGTGGCTGTCGCTCATCACTTGGAGGCGGTGGGAATTGCTGGCTGACTGCTCTGAGCTGGTGTGGAGATTGGCCGCCAGGCCATCGGCGGTATCGGCCACCCCATCCAGGTGCAGCCCCCCGGTTAACACCACCCACAGCGCTACCAGTAAAGCTGCCCGTACTCCCGCTGGAAAAACCTGAAGCAAGAGGGAAGCCAAAAAGAGGATCCCGCCTAGGCATAGACCCACCGCCGGTAGCCAGGCGGCAATGCCCTCAAACTGCAGATCTGCTGCCTGTCCTAGGGGCAAGGCGGTGTAGAAAGTTAGAGCTGCCCAGAAACGCCGCACTGGTTTTTGATCCTCTTCCCTTCGAGGAGCTGGTATCCAGCCTCCCAGGATCTGGGAAGGTAGCAGCCAGGTCTAACTAGGCCCGGCTAGCGGATGTACTCTTTCAACACGCTGTTGCGATTGGGATGGCGCAGCTTGCGCAGCGCTTTGGCCTCGATCTGCCGGATGCGCTCCCGGGTAACGTTAAAGATTTGGCCAATCTCCTCCAGGGTTTTCATGCGGCCGTCATCCAGCCCATAGCGCAGCCTCAACACATCCCGCTCGCGAGGGGTGAGGGTTGCCAAAACGCTTTCCAGATCTTCCCGCAATAACATCTTGGCCACCCGCTCCTCGGGAGTTTCTCCCTCCGACTCAATAAAGTCTCCCAGCCGCGAGTCCTCCTCTTTGCCAATAGGCGTCTCCAAGGAAATAGGAAGCTGAGCCGACTTGGCAATGAAGCGCAGCTTCTCGATGGTGATTTCCATGCGGGTGGCGATCTCCTCTTCCGTGGGCTTGCGGCCCAACTCCTGGGAAAGCTGCTTGGTGACTTTCTTAATGCGCGAGATGGTTTCGTAGAGGTGAACCGGCAGGCGAATGGTGCGCGATTGATCGGCAATGGCGCGGGTGATGGCTTGGCGGATCCACCAGGTGGCGTAGGTGGAAAACTTGTAGCCCTTTTCGTGATCAAACTTCTCGGCTGCCCGAATGAGGCCTAGGGAGCCCTCCTGGATCAGATCCTGAAAGGAGAGACCCCTGTTCATGTATTTCTTGGCAATAGAGACTACCAGCCGCAGGTTGGACTGCACCATCTTTTCTTTAGCCCGCCGCCCCTGGTGTAGGCGCCGCCGGAATTCCGGCAAGGGCATTTTGACTTCCTCTGCCCATAGCTCCTCCGGCACCTCCTCCGGGCTGGACCAGAGGCCCATTCGCTCGAAAACGGCCTCACGGGCGCGCTCTAGCTCCAGCAGATCGGCAATTTTTCGCGCTAGCTCAATTTCTTCGTCAGGCCGCAGGAGGCGAATGCGCCCAATTTCTTGCAAATAGACGCGAATAGAGTCGTCGGTGTAGACCTTTTTCTTGCTAGCCGATTTGCGTTTCGCATGCCCTTTGGCGGCAGTAGCCTCATCCTCCTCCTCGAGGAACTCTTCGTCGCCCTCCTCCTCGTCCAAAGCCTCAGGGTCACTGGCATCCAGGTCAAACTCGAGGGGATCCGCTCCATTGTCTGCATCCAGGAGGATGGAAGAGGAGCTTTCCAGATCCGAGTCGAGAAGAGCCGTCTGACCAGATGTCACCAACTCCTTTGCTTGCACCATGCTGATTTCCTCGTGACGCTAATCACAAAACTGGAGGCAACTAAGAGCTTCTAGACGCCAAGGCAAAAGCAGCAAGTCCCAAGTCCACTGCAACCCAGAACGCCAGCTCTAGGGGGTCAAGAGCTGCAGAACTAGACCCCGCTCGCGCTAGGCAAGCTGGCCCGCTTCTAGACAGCCAAGGGCTGGGGTTACTCTCGAAGCAACGGTGGCTCATGGGGCTCAACGAAACTGGTGCAAAACTTGTTGGACGGGCAAGCCCCCTCGAAATTGAGGAAGCCCACCTTTTGCTCTTCCCTGGCGCAGGGCAAGGCGCCTCCTGGAAGGGCTGGCTACCTCGACCCCTCCCCACGCTTGGAGGAAGGAGCACACCACAGCCGCCGGCAAGGGATCCCTGCAGGCAGCTGTAGCCGTTCACACCAAACGCCTTCCCTAAATTAGCCCGCCCTTGGGGAAACAGCAACGGGGCAGGTGAAGAAAATCTAAACTTTGTCCCGCCGCCTCACAACGCTCCAATCCCGATGTCAGGGATCCCTACGACTTGACGGGGCGCTGGAGGGTCCTCCAGGAGCCGATTTTGGCGGGCCGGAGACGGTGGAGCAACTCCACCAAGGCTTTCTAGGTCATCAAGATCCATACCTTGCAGCAGGAACCTGCCCAGTGGGGGATCTGCCTGCCGGTGGTGTCGCTTCAGGGGGCGCTGGCTAGGCCCTCTTTTTCCGCAGAGCGCAGGATTGGCCAGAACCAGTGGGGCCGCATGAGGATCACCGTGTCGATGACATGAATGATGCCGTTGTCGGCTTCAATATCGGCCTGGATAACGGTAGCATTGTTTACCTCAAACACGTCCCCTTCGATAAACAAATCGATGGGGGATCCCTCCACCGAGCCTACACTTCGATACTTGGCCAAGTCCGCCTTTTTCAGGCGACCGGGCACCACATGGTAACACAAGATGCGAGTCAGTTGAGGGATGTTTTGCACCAGGGTGGTCATGGTGCCAGGGGGCAACTTGGCAAAAGCGGCATCGGTAGGCGCAAAAACAGTAAAGGGGCCAGGGCCTTTCAGAGTATCCACCAAGTTTGCCGCTTTCACGGCTGTAACTAGGGTGGAGAAACCTTCCGTAGAAACTGCAATATCGACAATATCAGGCATGGCCAAAATCCTTATTTTGCTAGAAGTTGGGATGACAGGAAAGTCAAAGTGGTGGGCAGTTTCAGAGCTACCTGGCCTGAATACAACTGAAAATGGGCAGAGTCAATGCCTAGACTTGAAGTCGGCTAGCGATAGTTCTGATCCTGAATGTAGGCCAGGCGAGCTGCTTCTCGAATCCCGTATTCCGGCCGGGTGAAGCGATTGAGTTGCCCCTCAAAGTAACGGCGGTTCATCATCAAATGTCGCGGATTGGGATCGTCCAAAGGATAGAGAAAAGCTGCTCTACCTGCCTGGATCACGGCTGAGGTGACGTTGTACATGGAGCGCTGAAAGCTGATCCCAAGCTGGATCAGCATGTCATCTTCGCCGCGGCAATGCTTGCGGTAATACTCCACTAAATACTGGGGCAAAAAGTGGTACATATCCTGGTGCAAAAGCGTCGGCGGGATCCCGGCACTGGCCACGGGAAACTTGTCGGCGTAGAGAACCCCGTAGTGAAAGTCCAACTGGTTAACGGGCACTTGGTTGGCCTGGGCGTTATAGGACTTGGTGCCGCGGAAGGGAGAAGAGCGATAAAACACCGCCTCTACGTAGGGGAAAGCCGCCTCGTATAGCCAGGTAAATCCCTTGGATTTGGGCACAATATCGTACCATTCTCCGCGGATGCGCACCCGGTGATAAATGGGCCGTCCGGCAAGGGCGAAGATCCCCCTGACCAAGAAGTTCATCGCCTCCGGCACGCTGGTAATTTTGCCCTCGTCGTAGAGATCGCTCATTTCAAAGAAAACCGGCGCCATCACCTCCCAAAAGAGTCCCAGCACTGAATACATGGTGGCCTGGCGGCATAGCTCTAAAAACATGTCTGGGAAGAGCTTGTATAGCCCCATCAACAGGGGGTTGCCTTGGCAGTAGGCGCGGATGGCGCGGTCGGCATTTTGCTTGTATTCTTCCGAATCCATATAGGGATCCAGCAGGCCCCCCATATCCCGGTGCCAGAGCATGGCCCGCATACACTCTTCCGCAAATTCCATGTTGATGCGGTCATGCCAGAGGTGATGCAAGATCCGCGGCAGCTTGCGCTTGAGCTCTCCTTTTTCCATGAACTCCAGAAGCTCTGGGTGGGCTGTGGCGGGGCCACGCCAAATGCGCAGATCCGCATCATCCCCGGCGTAGTGGTTGGCCAGCTTCAGATACTCTTCGGGAATGATGTACTTAAAAAAGGGCAAGGGATCCACAAACACCTGCTCGGCAATGTAGAGCAGATCGCGCCAATAAAAGTCCATCGGCACGGCATAGGCCTTGTAGATGCCGATAATTTGCATCAAGTTTTCCGGCGTATCCGGCAGCATCGATCCCCCTGCCTCGAGGCGATGGACTATCTCGGCAAAAGGATGAGTGGAAGGAGGTAGCTTAGGTGCAACTAGGGTTGTTGCCATGGCAAGTCTCCAACTCTTCAATTCCTGGGAGTCTCCCAACTACCTGGTGACCCCGTTTCTAGGGAGAATGATCCGGGTTACCGGCTGAGGCCAAGATAACCGTTTGGGCCTGAGCCACCTGGGTGGAGAGGGTAAAGGCCAAGGGTTGCGGCCATTTCACCAAGTTCATGGGCTGGATCCCAAACCAGACGATCAAGGCAGTTAAAACAAAGCCCGGGATCCGCTCCCAGCCCTGCACCCGTGGGTAGTAGGCAGTGCGGTTGTCCAGTTTGCCAAAGCAGGTGCGGTTGAGCAAAATCACAAAATACACCGCCGTCAAGCCGGTGCCGCAGATGCTGATCAAAGTGGGCAAGGGAAAATCTTGGTAGCTGCCCTGGAAGATCAAGAACTCAGCCACAAAGCCCACCAAGCCTGGGATCCCGGCACTGGCCATGCCGCCTAAAATCAGCAGGGCACTCACCGTGGGCAGGCCGCGCAGGGGATTGAGCAGGCCGTTGAGCACGTTGAGATCCCGCGTTCCTACCTTGCGCTCCACCAGGCCCACCAGATCAAACAGCAGCGCCAAAATCAGGCCGTGGGAGACCATCTGCACCATTGCTCCCGTCAAGCTAATCGGCGTGGCCGCCGCCATGCCCAGCAGGATGTAGCCCATGTGGCCGATGGAACTGTAGGCCACCATGCGCTTGATGTCTTTTTGGGCAATAGCCGCCAAAGCTCCCGAGAGCACGGCAATGGCCCCCCACCAGGCCAGAAGCCCGGCCAGGTCAGCCCAAGCTTGGGGAAACAACTGCAGCCCAAAGCGAAATAGGCCATAGGTGCCCAACTTGGAGAGCACCCCTCCCAGCAGTATCGCCACCGGCGGGGAAGACTCGCCGTAGGCATCAGGCAGCCAGGTGTGGAGGGGCACCAGCGGCATCTTGATGCCAAAGGCCACCATCAACGCCAAGAGCGCCAGAGTTTGGGCAGCAGGGCTCAGAGAGCTGATGCGAATCTCAGCCAGCTCAAAGGTATGGGGATCCCCAAGCCAGTAGATAGCCAAAAAGGCCCCCAGCAGGAAGATGGCGGAGACAGCGGTGTAAATCAAAAACTTGATGGCGGCGTAATCCCGCTTGGGGCTGCCCCAGATGGAAATAAGTAGGTAGATCGGGATCAGCACCAGCTCGTAGAAGAGGAAAAACAAGAGCAGGTTCTGCGCAGCAAAAGCCCCGTTGACCGAGCCGCTCATCAGCAGAATGCAGCCGTAAAAGAGATTGGGACGCTGCACCTCGGGCTCAGCCGTCAGGATGGCGATGAGGGTAAGCAGCCCGTTCAGAGCTACCATCAGCAGGGACAAGCCGTCCAAGCCCAGGGAGTAGCTCAAGCCAATCTCTGGGATCCAATCCCACCGCTGCTCCCACTGAAAGCCAGTTGCCTGCACGTCAAAGCGGGCAAATAGAAACAGCGAGATGGCCAACGGGATCCCGGCCAGGACCACCGCCAGCTTTCGCCCTCCCAAGCCCAGGAACAGGAGCAGGGATCCCAAAATCGGCAACCCAATCAAGGCACTCAGCATGGTCTTTACCCCCTCGACCTACCCAAGCCTAGAGAACCACCAACCCAGCAGGGCCACCCCCACCACAATTGTCAGCACATAGGCCTGCAGCTGGCCGGAGGTGGTGTACTTCAGGACTTGGCCGCCTGCCAGCACCGCCAAACTGGTCAAATTCACTAGGCCGTCCACCACGTAGCGGTCAAAGAGCGCCGTGACCTCGGAGATGATGCGCACCACAAACACCACACTGGCTCGGTAGAGCTTGGGAGTGTAGAAGTCGTTGGCCAGTAGGTCCTGCCAGTCGGCCAAGAAAGCCCAGTCCACCGGCCGCCGCTCCCGCGGCAGGTAGAGCACTGCCCCCAAACCCATGCCTACCAGGCTGGATGCGGCCATCAGGGCAACAGGGATCCCTTCCAGCGTGGGCGTCAAACCCAGCGCCGCCAGGATCATGGTTATGTGCAGAACCACCCCCATCATGACCGTGCTGGGCAGCATCATCGGCCAATGCACTTCTGGCGAGCGCTCGCTCATCTGCTGTGGCTTACCCCCCCAAACAAGGCCGAATACCCGGGTTAGGCCCAGTGCCGTCACCGCGTTGGTAACCAGCACAACTGTTGCCGCCAGCCCCTGCCCTGACTGCACCAACTGCTGCCACAGATCCGTCAGCACCCAGAAGGAGCCAAAGGGAGGCAAAGCAAGGATTCCGGCCATCCCCGTCAAAAAGCACAGACCTGAGATGGGTCGCCGCGACCACAAGCCCCCTAGAGAACGCAGATCCTGGGTAATGCTGTTCCAGATCACCATGCCCAGCGCCATCACCAGCAAAGCCATCGCCGGCGCATAGGTAAGCAGCAACTGATACGCTTGCTGGACATGGCCGGTGCCCACTGCTACAAAGATCAAGCCCATGTAGGCGCTCGCCAGGTAGGACAAGGCCCGCTTGGCGTCAATTTGAGCCAGGGCCACCAAGGCTCCCCCCACTGCCGTCAGCCCCCCAATTACCAGCATCACCCGCAACACCGTTGGGGAAAGAGCATAGAGCGGCTGCAGGCGGATCAACACCCAGGCCCCTGTGCCCACCACCACGGCGTTGCGCAAGATTGTGGCAGGGATCGGCCCCTCCATCGCCTCATCCAGCCACAGGTGCAGGGGGAACTGAGCACACTTGCCCACAGGTCCAGCCAGCAAGCCCAGCCCTGCCAGCGCGAGCAAAGTTGGGTCCACAGAGATGGCTCCTGCCTGCACCGCCTTTGCCCAGGCCGCCAAGTCCTCAAACTCCCAAGATCCCGTCAGGGGATAAATGGCAATAACCCCCATCAAGAGCAAGAGGTCGCCGATGCGCTTGGTTAAGAAAGCATCTCGCGCCCCGGTGACCACCAGCGGCTGGTTATACCAAAAGCCCACCAATAGGTAGGTGCCCAGGGTCAAAATCTCCAAGATGACGTAGCTAAAAAACAGAGAGCCACACATGGCCAGGGCGCACATTCCCCCCTCAAACAGGCCCAGCAGGGAGAAGAAGCGCGCCCAGCCCCAGTCCATTTCCATGTAGCCAAAGCCGTAGATCTGGGCCACCAGGTTCAGCCCCGTCACCACAGCGCAGGCCCCCAGCGTTACCGAAGAGACCTCTAGCGGCAGCTCCACCGCCAGATCCCCCACCTGCAGCCAGGGCAGCCGAATCACCTGCGCCGGCTGATCCCAAATCGCCACCAGCGCCCCCACACTGTGCAGAAACGCTACCAAAGTCAGCAGCGCATTTAGGTAGCCCGCCGGTCGAGGGCCAGTGCGGCGGGTGATTCCTGGGGACCAGATCAGCGCTCCCCCCCACCCCACCAGCGCATAGAGGGGAATTAACCATGCGGTTGTAACCAGCCCGTTCAAGCTCATAGTCCTCCTTCCGACCCGGGATCTCGCCTGACCCCATCGCTGGCTGAGATTCTGTAAAAAATCTTAAGAGGCATCCTAGTGGCAAACTAGGATAGACAAAAGTCAAGTTTTCCGATGAAGACCGTAGACTTAGGTCTATCCGCCAAAAAAACGCTGGGAAGTCAGGAAGG